>Ga0210040_10001292_pt1 | contig 38332 bp, 33 predicted proteins | sample CryGeyCG12114_NA_FD_185462 | JGI IMG/M metagenome (GOLD analysis project Ga0210040, IMG submission 185462) | Groundwater microbial communities from aquifer - Crystal Geyser CG19_WC_8/21/14_NA (SPAdes) (version 2) | ecosystem: Environmental > Aquatic > Deep subsurface > Groundwater | place: USA... | reverse complement strand
CGGGCCCTCCGTCGGACCCGGCGACCGGCTCGGGCCCGGGCGCGCCGGCGGGCTCCTCGCCGCTCGCCCCGCCGGTGGTCATGGCGCTGACGCTACGGGCGACCACCGACAGCCAGACCCCGCCCGGGAGCCATCCACAAGCCCCTGACCTGCGACGACGCACACCACCCGATCGAGTGGCGCCCTCTCACCCGACGGTGGGAGTCCTCCCTCGCACGGGCTGCCGACGACGGGCGCGGCCCGGGTCGCCCAGCCCCCGTCGCTCTCGCCGGGCAGAGGGCGCACGCTGGCGCGAGGCCTCCTACGCCACGCCGACGAGGTGGGCGACGGCGGTGAGGTCGCGCCGACGGAGCACGACGTCCGCCGCCTCGACGAGGACGGGCTTGGCGCAGAAGGCGACGCCCGTGCCGGCGGCCCGGACCATGGCGAGGTCGTTCGCGCCGTCGCCGACGGCCACCGCGCCCGCCAGGGGCACGTCGTGCCGCGCGGCGAGCTCGCGCAGGAAGTCCGCCTTGGCGTCGGCGTCGACGACGTCGCCGAGCACCCGGCCCGTCAGGCGGCCGCCGGAGACCTCGAGCCGGTTGGCGCGGGCGTGCGGGACGCCCAGCGAGCCGGTCAGCGGCTCGACCACCTCGGCGAAGCCGCCGGAGACCACCCCGACGGGGACGCCGGCGTCGGCGAGGGCGCCCGCCATCGCCGCCGCGCCGGGGGAGGGGACGACCTCCTCGAGGACCTCGTCCAGCACCGCCGCGGGGAGCCCCCCGAGCAGCGCGACCCGCCGGTGCAGGCTCTCGGTGAAGTCCACCTCGCCGCGCATGGCCGCCTCGGTGACCCGCGCCACCTCGGCCTCGACGCCGGCGCGCGCCGCGAGCATCTCGACGACCTCGCCGGTGATGAGGGTCGAGTCCACGTCGAGCACGACCAGGCGCGGGAGGAGCCCGAGCGCGGCCGGCACGACCACCAGGTCCACCCCCGGCGCGGGTGGGCGGCGCGCGGCGGAGGCCCGCAGCTCGGCGACCAGCCGCGCCATCTCCCGGCCCGGCCGGGGGGCGACCTCCCACTCCACCCCCGCGGAGCCGTCGCCGGTGAGCGCCGGCAGCGCCCGGAGCGAGACGACCTGACCCCCGGCCCCGCTGATCCGGTCGCCGGCCTCGTCGAAGGCCGCACCCCAGGCGCGGGCGCTCTCGCGCTCCGCCGCGCGGTCGCCTCCGGTCGACGTCTCGCCCGCGAGCAGCAGCACCCGCGCGCCCGTGCCCGGACCCGTCCGCGGCAGCCCGGGGGTCACCAGCACCTGCCGGGCGCGTGAGGCGAGCCGGGAGAGCGGTCCCCCCGCCGACGGCTGGGTCAGGGCTGGACCACCGTGTTCTTGCCCGCGACCGTGATGCCGGACGGCGTCACGACGAACCCGCGGGCGCGGTCCTCCTCCGGGTCGAAGCCGATCCGGGCGCCCTCGGGGACCACGACGTTCTTGTCGAGGATCGCGCGCCGCACGGCGGCGTGGCGGCCGACCTGGACGCCGTCCAGCAGCACCGAGTCCGTCACCGAGCTCCACGAGTGCGCCATGACGCCCGTCGAGAGCACGGACCCCTCCACCGTGGCGCCGGAGACGACGACGCCGGGGGCGACGATCGAGTTGACCGCGGTGCCCGCGCGCCCGTGCCACCCGTGCACGAACTTCGCCGGGGGCAGCGGGCGCTGCTGAGACAGGATCGGCCACCTGTCGTTGTAGAGGTTGAAGACCGGCAGCGCAGACGTGAGGTCCATGTGGGCGTCGTAGTAGGAGTCGATCGTCCCGACGTCGCGCCAGTAGCCGCGGTCGCGGTCCGTGGCGCCGGGGACGTCGTTGCGCTGGAAGTCGTAGACCGCCGCGCCGCCGCGGGAGACGAAGTCCGGGACGATGTCGCCGCCCATGTCGTGCTTGGAGCCCTCGTCGGCCGCGTCGCGCGTGACGGCCTCCACGAGGGCGTCGGCGTCGAAGACGTAGTTGCCCATCGAGGCGAGGATCTCGCCGGGGGAGCCCGGGATGGTCGTCGGGTCGCTCGGCTTCTCGCGGAAGGCCGTGATGCGCGGCGTCGTCGCCACGTCCTCGCCGCCGCCCACCTCGATGACGCCGAACTGGTCGGCCATCCCCACCGGCTGGCGGATGGCCGCGACGGTGCAGCCCGCCCCCGAGGCGACGTGGGCGTCGACCATCTGGGAGAAGTCCATCCGGTACACGTGGTCGGCGCCCACGACGACGACGATGTCGGGCCGGGCGTCGTCGATGAGGTTCAGGCTCTGGTAGATGGCGTCGGCGCTGCCGAGGTACCAGTTCTTGCCGACGCGCTGCTGCGCCGGCACGGGCGTGACGTAGTTGCCGAGCATGGTCGACATCCGCCACGTCATGGAGATGTGCTTGTCGAGGCTGTGCGACTTGTACTGCGTGAGGACGACCATCTGCAGGTAGCGGGAGTTCGCCACGTTGCTCAGGGCGAAGTCGATCAGCCGGTAGGAGCCGCCGAAGGGCACCGCCGGCTTGGCGCGGTCGGCCGTGAGGGGCATCAGCCGCTTGCCCTCGCCGCCGGCGAGGACGATGGCGAGGACGCGGGGGCTGGACATGGGCCGACCCTAGGGGTCCGTCCCCACCGCGCAAGGCGTCCGGTCGCGGCGTCCTGCCCGCCATCGGCGCCTCCCGGGCGCTACGGTCCGCCCCATGGTCAGCGACGCCCAGCCCGTAGCCGCGTCCCCGGGTACCGGACCCGGCGCCGAGCCGGGGGCGAGCCGCCCGGCGTCCGTCCCCGCCGGAGCGGCCCGCCTGCGGGTGGACCTGCTGACGCGCGAGTACCCGCCGGAGGTCTACGGGGGCGCCGGCGTCCACGTCGCCGAGCTCGCCCGCGCCCTGCGGCCGCTCGCCGACGTGCGCGTGCAGTGCTTCGGCGCACCCCGCGAGGAGCCCGGGGTGACGGCCCACGCCGAGCCCGAGACGCTCGCGGGCGCGAACGCCGCGCTCCGGACGCTGGGGGTGGACCTGGGCATGGTCGCCGCGGCCGAGGGCACCGACCTCGTGCACAGCCACACCTGGTACGCCAACACGGCGGGCGTGCTGGCCGGGAAGCTCCACGGCGTCCCGCACGTCGTCTCCGCGCACAGCCTGGAGCCGCTGCGGCCGTGGAAGGCCGAGCAGCTGGGCGGCGGGTACGCGCTGTCGAGCTGGGCCGAGGAGCAGGCCATCACGACGGCCGACGCCGTGGTCGCCGTCAGCGCCGGGATGCGGGCCGACATCCTGCGCTGCTACCCCGGCGTCGACCCGGAGCGGGTGCACGTCGTGCACAACGGCATCGACTCCGACGACTGGCAGCGTGACGACTCCCCGGGGGCGAGGGAGCACGTGCGGTCCCTGGGGATCGACCCCGACCGGCCGAGCGTCGTCTTCGTCGGCCGCATCACCCGGCAGAAGGGCCTGCCGCACCTGCTGCGCGCCGCGGCGCAGCTGCCTCCGGAGGTCCAGCTCGTGCTGTGCGCGGGTGCGCCGGACACCCCGGAGATCGCCGCCGAGGTGGACCGGCTGGCGGGCGACCTGGCCGCGCAGCGCTCGGGCGTCGTCCGCATCGACCGGATGCTCCCGCGCGCCGAGCTGTGCCAGGTGCTCTCCGCTGCCACGGTCTTCGTCTGCCCGTCGGTGTACGAGCCGCTCGGGATCGTCAACCTGGAGGCGATGGCCTGCGGCACCGCCGTCGTCGGCACCGCCACCGGCGGCATCCCCGAGGTCGTGGACGACGGCCGCACCGGCTGGCTCGTGCCGATCGACCAGGTGCAGGACGGCACCGGCGCCCCGACCGACCCCGAGGCCTTCGCCGCCGACCTCGCCCGCGTGCTCACCGAGGCGACGTCCGACCCCGCCGAGGCGCGCCGGCGCGGCGACGCCGGCCGCGAGCGGGCGGTCGCCGAGTTCTCCCTCCTGGGCCGCCATCGGCGAGCGGACCCTGGAGGTCTACCGGTCGGTGCTCGACCGCCGCGGGTAGGACCGTCGCGCCGCCGCCCGGCCGCCCGGGGCCGGGCTCACCGGCGCACGGGCTCGAGGGCCGGGCTCACCGGCGCACGGGCTCCAGGGCGGCGTTGACGGAGGCGACGACGGCGTGGCGGGCGACGGCCTCGACGCCCCGCAGGGCCTCGGTGCGGCCGCGGGCCTCCCAGCCGGTGACGACGGCGCCGTCGTCCTCCGACGCCAGCGCGACGATGCCCCGGAGGCGGACGGCCGTGCCGAGGACCCGCAGCGCGCGCGGCGGCGTCGAGGCGGGGACGGCGTCGCGCGGCAGGCCGGCGTCGCGCACCAGGGCGATGCGGTCGGCGGCGTCCTCGCGCCAGCGGGCGACGTCGAGCCGGTGCAGCGCGTCCAGCGCCTGCCGCAGCGAGCGGTCCAGCTGTCGCTCGGCGTCGGCCAGCGTCGTCGACGGGGGAGCGGACGGGCGCTGCACGAGCTCGGCGTGCCAGGCCACCATCGCGCCCGGCTCGAGCACGGACCCGAACTCGGTGACGTCGGGCCACGCGCCCCAGCGCCGCCCCGCGCCGTCCTCGTCGTCGGTCAGGACGGCCTCGCCGGCCTCCAGCGCCTCGACGTTGAACGACGGCGGGCCCGGCAGGCCCCCGACGTCGCCGGGTGCGGGCAGCACCACGCGCAGCCCGCGGTGGCCGGCGGCGCGCCAGCCCTCGAGCAGCTCGGCGAGGTGGGTCGCGGGCGCGTCGCCGGCGGTGGTGTGCGGCTCGTCGTCGCGCTGGACGGCGCGCACGGCGGCGGCGAGGGAGACGTCCCCGCGCAGCGCCGCCGTGCCCCAGGCGGCCAGGCGCGCGGACCGGGGGAGGTCGATCACGGCGTCGAGGGTACGAGGCCGCGCGACCGGTCCGCGCGGGGCGGCCCGTGCCGCAGCCCGCGGTCAGTGCGGGGCGCGCCGCACCTGCCCGCAGGGGCCGCGCGGCCCGGAGGAGGCCCCGTGGCGGCAGTAGGGTCCGGCGCATGAGCGAGGGCACCGGCCGCACGAGCACCGCAGCGCGTCCCGGAGCCCCCCGTCCGGGCGCCCCCCGCCAGCAGCCGGCCGGGACGGCGCCCACGGCGAAGGGCGCCCCGGAGGAGCCCGTCCTCGACCTCTCCGGCGTGACGGTCGTCCGGGACGGCCGGCCGCTGCTCGAGGACGTGTCGTGGGCCGTCGGCGCCGACGAGCGCTGGGTCGTCCTCGGCCCCAACGGCGCCGGCAAGACCACGCTCCTCCAGGTGGCCTCGGGGCGGATGCACCCCACCCGCGGGCGCGCCGAGGTCCTCGGCGAGGAGCTCGGCATGGTCGACGTCTTCGAGCTGCGGCCGCGCATCGGCCTGGCCAGCGCCGCCCTCGCCGAGCGGGTGCCCCCCCGGGAGCGCGTCGTCGACGTCGTCCTGACCGCCTCGTACGGGATGGTCGGCCGCTGGCGCGAGGAGTACGAGGGCCCCGACCACGACCGCGCGCTCGAGCTGCTGGCCGCCCTCGGTGTCGGGGGCCTGGAGCGGCGCACCTACGGCACGCTGTCGGAGGGGGAGCGCAAGCGCGTGCAGATCGCCCGCGCGCTGATGTCCGACCCCGAGCTGGTGCTGCTCGACGAGCCGGCGGCCGGGCTGGACCTGGGCGGCCGCGAGGACCTCGTGCGGCGCCTGGGGACGCTCGTGGCGGACCCGACGTCCCCGGCCCTGGTCCTCGTGACCCACCACGTCGAGGAGATCCCGCCCGGGGTCACCCACGCGCTGCTCCTGCGCTCGGGGCACGTCGTCGGCCAGGGACCGGTGGACCAGGTGCTGACGGCCGAGGCGCTCGGGGACACCTTCGGCCTGCGCCTGCAGGTCGGGCGCTCGGGCGGCCGCTGGTCCGCGCGGTCGGCGCTCGCGTGAGCGAGGCGCTCCTCGGCGACCTGACCGGGTGGCAGCTGCTCGTCCTCGCCGTCGCCGCCGTGTGGGCGGGTGCCATCAACGCCGTCGTGGGCTCCGGCACGCTCGTGACCTTCCCGACGCTCGTGGCCCTCGGCGTGCCCCCGGTCTCGGCGACCATGTCCAACGCCGTCGGGCTGGTCACCGGGGGGATCTCGGGCACCTGGGGCTACCGCCGCGAGCTGCGCGGGCAGGGGGCGCGGGCGGCGCGCCTGGTCCCCATGTCGGTGCTGGGCGCCCTGGTGGGCGCCTTCCTCCTGCTGCACCTGCCGGCGACCACCTTCGAGACGGTCGTGCCCGTCCTCGTCGTGCTCGCCATCGTGCTCGTGCTGGTCCAGCCCCGGCTGCAGGCGCGCACGAAGCGGCGGCTGGAGCGACGGCTGGCGGAGGCCGGGGGGGAGCAGCGCGACCCGGCCGGCAGCCCGTCGGCGACCGTCGCACCGGGGCGCACCGGCCAGGTGGTGCTGCTGCTCGTCACCTTCCTCATCGGCATCTACGGCGGGTACTTCACCGCCGCGCAGGGGATCCTCCTCGTCGGCGCCCACGGGGCGCTGCTGGTCGAGCCGCTCCAGCGGCTCAACGCGATGAAGAACCTCCTGTCCCTGGTCGTCAACGTGGTCGCGGCGACGGCGTACGTCGTCGTCGGCTTCGACCGCATCGTCTGGGAGGCGGTGCTCGTCATCGCGGTCGGCTCGCTGGTCGGCGGGCTGCTCGGCGCCTCGGTCGGTCGGCGGCTGCCGAACGCGGTGCTCCGGGGGACGATCGTGGTCCTCGGCGTGGTGGCGCTCGTCGCCCTGCTCGTGCGGTGAGCGGCCCGGACGACTGGGCCGGGGGGCTGGTCCCCGACGGCGTCGAGGTGCCCGGCGGCGTCGTCGTCGGCCGCGTGGAGGACCCGGCGGACCCGCGCCTCGGCGACTACACCGGGCTGACCGACGTCGCCCTGCGCCGCCGGCGCGAGCCCGTCGAGGGCCTGTACATGGCCGAGTCGCACACCGTGCTCGAGCGGGCGCTGGAGGTGGGCCACCGGCCCCGCTCCCTGCTGCTCGCGCCCCGGTGGCTGCCCGACGTGCTGCCGCTGCTGGCGCGGCACGGCGTCGGGGCGGACGGACCCGTCGCCGTCCACGTCGCCGACGAGCCGGTGCTGCGCGCCATCACGGGCTTCCACCTGCACCGCGGCGCCCTGGCCGCCATGCAGCGGCCGGTGCTCCCCGCGCTGGACGACGTGCTCGCCGGCGCCCGGCGCGTCGCCGTGCTGGAGGACGTCGTCGACCACACCAATGTGGGCGCCGTCTTCCGCTCGGCCGCGGCGCTGGGCGTGGACGCGGTGCTCGTCACCCCGCGCTGCGCGGACCCGCTGTACCGGCGCTCGGTGCGGGTCTCGATGGGCACGGTGTTCCAGGTGCCGTGGACGCGGCTCGAGCCCTGGCCCGGCGGGCTGGACCTGCTGCGCGAGCGCGGCTTCGCCGTCGCCGCGCTCGCGCTCGCCGACGACGCCGTCCCCCTCGACGACCTCGCGGCCGACCCGCCGGAGCGCCTGGCGCTGCTGCTGGGCACCGAGGGCGACGGGCTCTCGCGCGCCGCCGTGGCCGGCAGCGACCTGGTCGTGCGGATCCCGATGGCCGGCGGCGTCGACTCCCTCAACGTCGCCGCCGCCAGCGCGGTCGCCTTCTGGGCGCTGCGCGCGCGGACCTCCTAGCCCTCCTCCGTCCTCAGCCGCCCCCACGGCGGACGTCGCCCTCCTCCGCCGGGGGAGCAGGCGCTCAGGGCGCTCCGGCGCGACGGAACGGCCGGGACAGGAGGCCGGCGCTCGCGGTGAGGCCGAGCAGGCCCGCGCAGACGGCGGTCGTCGCGGGCGCGCCGAGGAGTGCGGCGACGACCCCGAGCAGGGGCGTGCTGAGGAGCAGGGCGGCGGCCTGGGCGAGCCCGAGGACGGCCTGCACCCGGGACAGGTGCGTCGGCGGCGACCCGGCCAGCACGAGCGGGCCGGTGTGGCTCGTGAAGACCGACAGCCCCGCCCCGACGCCGGTGCCGGCGACGAGCGCCGCCGCCGTGGTCGGGGCCACCGCCAGCAGCAGCAGGCTCGCGGCGGTGAGGCCCAGACCGGCGGCGGCGACGAGGCCCGCCCGACGTCGCACGCCCCAGCGGCTCACCACCAGGGCCACGACGAGGGCGCCGGCGGCCTGGGCGCCGAGCACCAGGCCGCCCACCTCCGGGTCCCAGCCGCGCTCGCGCACGAGCACGGGCACCAGCACCGCCGAGGACGGCAGCACCACCCCGGCGGCCACCCCGGTCAGCAGCACCGCGGCCCGCACCACCGGGAGGGCCATGGCGGTGGAGACCCCCTCGCGGGCCTGGTGCAGCAGCGGGTGCACCGGTGGCGCGGGGACCGGGCGGGTCGGGCGCACCAGCACCAGGACGACCAGGACGACGGCGAACGTCGCCGCGTTCGCGCCGGCGACCGCGGCCAGCCCGGCGAGCCCCACGAGCAGCCCGCCCAGCGGGCCGCCGACGAGGTCGGCGACCTGCGCGGAGGCCTGCCGCAGCGCCAGCGCCCGCGGCAGCGCGGGGTCGGGGACGAGGGAGCGGGGCATCGCCCCGGAGGCGGGGAGGGAGAAGGCGGTGACGACGCCCTCGACGAGGGCGGCGGCCAGCAGCAGCCACAGCGGCGTGCCGACGTCGAGCACCAGCACGGTCAGGAGGACGGTGCTCACCAGCAGCGCCGCGGCGCCGGCGACCACCACCGCCCGGGGGCCGTGGCGGTCGCCGACCGCCCCGCCGAGCAGCAGCAGCACGGTGCGCGGTGCGACGACCGCGGTGACGACGAGGCCGGCCGCGGCCGCGCCGTGGCTGCTGGCCGCCCAGCCCAGCGCGAAGTACAGGGCCGCGTCCCCCGCGCGGGAGACCGCGGCGGCGCCCACCCAGGCCAGGTAGGCGCGCGGCAGCGCCGAGCCGGGCGAGGTGGGCGCGGTCGCCGTCACCGCCGGCCCTGCACCGGCGCCGGGCCGCCACCCGTCCCCGGACCCCCAGGAGCCCGAGCCGGCTCGTCGCCCTCGGCGGCGACCGGCCCCAGCGGCATCACGAGCGTGGTGGCCGTGCCGGCGTCCGCGGAGCGGACCACCACCGCCCGCTGCGGGTCCGCCAGCTCGAGGACCACGTCCGGCCCCACCGCCGCCCCCAGCGCCGCCGCGAGCAGCCGCGGGTCGAGCGCCACGACCACCGGTGCCCCCGTGCAGGTCGCGGCCAGGCCCACGGGCCGGCCACCGGGCCGGGTCACGGTGACCCGCCCCGGGCGGGGCAGGACGTCCAGGACGACCGGCCGGGGGTCGTCGGGGGAGACCTCGTCCAGCAGCGCCCGGCGGTCGAGGACGGCCCGGGTGCGGGAGCGCCCCACCCGACCGAGCACGGCGCGCCAGTCCGGGTAGGGGACCGGCTCGACGCGGACGGAGCGCTCCTCGTCCTCGGCGGCCAGGCCCACGACCTCGCCGTCCCCGGCGACCGACACGGAGACCTCGTGCCGCGCCCACGCCCAGGCGGCGACCTCCACGAGCTCGTCCGCCGGGACGCAGACGGCCGCACCCGGGCCCAGGACCTCCGTCGGCGCGAGCGTGCGCACCGACATCCGCAGCCGGTCGGTGGCCACGAGCGCGACCTCGCCGGCGGCCACCTCCACGCGCACGCACCCCAGCGCGCGGGAGGCGTCGTCGCGCTCGTCCGGCCACGGCGCCGCGAACGGGGCGACCTGCCGCACCGCGGCGGCGAGGTCCACCCCCGCCAGCAGCACGCTCGTGCGCGGTCCGCGGCCGCTCCCCAGAGCGGCCAGGTCCTGCAGCAGGGCGATCGCCGCGCGCCTCGCCGGATCCTGCTCCTGCGCCGTCCGCCGCAGGTGCGCGCGCAGCACCTCGAGCGCCTCGGCCCGCTCGCCGTCGAGCACCGCGGGCGCCTGGGAGAGAGGGAGCTGCGCCTCCCGGACCCGGCGCAGCAGCACGGCCCGCTCGAGCTGCTCGCCGGCGTACCGGCGGTAGCCCGAGCCGGGGTCGACCACGGCCGGGACCAGGAGCCCGCACTCGTCGTAGAAGCGCAGCGCGCTCGGGGTCAGCCCCGCCCGGCGGGCGAAGGCCCCGATCGTCTCCAGCTCGTCGGTGTCGGGCACCCGCGCATCGTGGAGGTTCAGGTCGCTCGAAGGTCAACGCGGCCGGGGCCGGGGGCGAGCAGCGGGCCGCGCCCGGGCCCGCTCAGGCGGGCCGGCCGAGCCCCTCGAGGACCTCGGCGCCGGGGAGCCGCCCCAGGAGGGAGCCGGGCAGGGCGAGCTTGGAGCGGCGCACACCGCTGCCGACGACGGCGCGGGGGAGCGCCGCCACGCCCGCGTCGACGAGCACCCGCCACGCGCCGGGCAGCCCGACCGGGGTGATGCCGCCGTGCTCCATGCCCGAGGCGGCGACCGCGTCGTCGTGGGGCAGGAAGGAGGCCTTGCGCACGTCGAGGGTCCGCCTCACGAGGCCGTTGACGTCGGCGCGGTCGGTGCCGAGCACCATCGCCGCCGCCACCCGCTGCTCGCCGTCCCGCTTGCCGGCCACGAGCACGCAGTTCGCGCACTCCTGCAGCGCCACGTCCGAGGCCCCCACGAGCGCCGCCGTGTCGGCGACACCGGGGTCGATCTCGGCGACGAGCACCTGCGCGGCGTCGTCGGCGGGCAGGGCGCGCAGCGCGGCGGCGACCGGCTCGGCCAGCAGGTCCGGCCGCTCGAGCGCGGGCACCCAGGTCAGGGTCGTGGTGCTCATGCGCGCCAGGCTAGGTGCCCTTCCCGGGTCGTCGTCGTGACCAGCGGTCCTCGGGGCCCCGCGCGCGGGGCGCGTCGCCGGAGAGCGCGGCGGCGCCGCGGTCCCGCCGCTCAGAGCGACGGCGCCGGGCCGGGCTCCCGGTGCAGGGAGAAGACGAACGGCCGGGCCAGGCCGCGCGCCTCCATCACGCCGAGCAGGGTGTCGTCGTTGACCGCGCGGAAGGAGTCGTCGACGGGCAGCGCGTCGTAGGTCATCGTGGCGGTCACGACGCCGCGGTACCGGACCGGCCGCAGCCGTGCCCTCGGCCTGCGGGTGCGCCGCAGCCGCCGCGCCCCGCGGAGCGCGGCGGCCACCCGCTCGTCGTGCAGCGGCCCGCCGAGGCGGGCCAGCAGGGGGACCGGGAGGCCGGCGGGGTCGACGGCGAAGCGCCCGCGCGCGTCGGCGAAGACCAGCGGGTGCGCGACGTCGGCGCTCTCGAAGTGCTTGCCGTGCCACCCGAACAGCTCCAGGAGCCCGTCGAAGGGGTGGCCGGTCGCCACGGTCGCCCCGCGCCAGGAGCCGAGCACGTCCGCCACCTCGACGGCGGGGAGGGCGTCGAAGAGCGCGAGGGCGTCCTGGGTCGAGCCGACCCCCTCGAGCGGCGGGTGCTCCCGGGGCGCGCGGTCCGCCATCTGATCCCTCCCTCTCCGTGCACGGTCGGCGGGCCGGTCGGCCCGGCCGCGGGGACGCGACGCCGGTCGTCAGCCGGTGTTGCGCATGCCGGCGGCGATCCCGTTCACCGTCAGCAGCAGCGCGCGGCGCAGCACCGGGTCGACGTCGTCGCCCGCCGCGCGCGAGCGCTGCAGCAGCTCCACCTGGAGCGCGTGCAGCGGCGCGAGGTAGGAGTCGCGCAGGTCGAGCGTGCGCCGCAGGACGGCGGACCCCTCGAGCAGCGCGGACTGCCCCGTGACGGCGAGGACCTCGGCCGTGGTGCGCTCGTGCTCGGCGCGCAGCTCGTCCATCAGCCCCGCCTGCGCGGGGTCGCAGAGGGTGTCGACGTACCGCTGGGCGATCGACAGGTCCGTCTTCGCCAGCGTCATCTGCACGTTGCCGAGGAAGCTGCGGAAGAAGGGCCACGTCTCGTACATCTGCCGCAGCGCCTCCTCGCCGCCGGCCTCGCGGGCGGCGGCGAGGCCGCTGCCGACGCCGTACCAGCCGGGCACGTTGATGCGGCTCTGCGTCCACCCGAACACCCAGGGGATGGCGCGCAGGTCCTCGAGCCCTCCCGTGCCGCCGGGGCGGCGGGCCGGGCGCGAGCCGATGTTGAGGTGCCCCAGCTCGTCCACCGGGGTCGCGGAGACGAAGAAGGGCACCAGCCGCTCGTCCTCGACGAGCGCCCGGTAGCGCTCGCGGCCGGCCTCGGCGACGGCGTCCATGGTGTCGTCCCAGACGTCGAGGACGTCGCGCGAGAGCACCGACGTGCGGTGCAGCACCGACGCCTCGAGCACCGCGGAGAGCGCCACGTCGAGGTTGTGCACGGCGAGCCCGTGGAGCAGGTACTTGTCGGAGATGACCTCGCCCTGCTCGGTGACCTTCATGGCCCCGTCGAGGCTGCCGTAGGGCTGGGCGAGGATCGCCTCGCCCGTCGGGCCGCCGCCCCGGCCGACCGACCCGCCGCGGCCGTGGAAGAGCCGCAGCTGCACGCCGTGCTCGCCGGCGACGTCGCGCAGGGCCCGCTGGGCGCGGTGGATCTGCCAGCGCGAGGCCGCGATACCGCCGTCCTTGGAGCTGTCGGAGTAGCCGAGCATGATCTCCTGCACGTCGCCCCGGGCGGCCACGAGGCGCCGGTAGGAGGGGTCCGACAGCAGCGCGTCGAGCAGGGGGCCGGCGGCCTCCAGCTCGGTGATCGTCTCGAGCAGCGGGGCGACGCCGATCCGCGCCGCCGCCGGCGTGGCCGGGTCCGCCGGCAGGTCCACCAGCCCCACCTCGCGCGCCAGGACGGCGACCGCGAGCAGGTCGTCGACGCCCTTGGTCATCGAGACGACGTAGGTCTCGACCGCGTCGTCGCCGAAGCGGTCCAGGGCCGTCCGGACGGTGCGGAACAGCTCGACGACCTCCCCGGCGGTGCCGTCGACGGCGTCCAGCGTCGCGGCGCTGGCGAGCGGGCGGCCGCCGGCGAGCTCGGCCGACAGCAGCGCCCGGCGCTCCTCGCGGTCCATCCCGCCGTAGGGGCTGCTCGCGGCGCGGGCGCGGTCCACCAGCGCCTCGAGCGCGGCGTGGTGGCGCTCGGAGTGCTCGCGGACATCCAGGACGGCGAGGCCGAGCCCGGTGGCCGCCGCCGTCCGCAGCGCCCGGGCGACGACGCCGTGGGCCACCAGCCCGCACCCGTTCGCCGCGAGGGAGCGCTGCACCAGCTCGAGCTCGTCCAGGAGGCCGCGGACGTCGGCGTAGTCCTGCCCGGGCACGGGGACGCCGCCCGCGGCCACCCGGCGCGCCGTGCCCTCCAGCCGCGCGCGCACGTAGCTGAGCTTGAGCCGGTACGGCTCCTCGCTGTTGAGCCGGTGCCGCAGCTCCCAGACGCCCGGGAGCTGCTCGCGGTCGCGCTCGAGGCTCTCGACCAGCTCGTCGGAGACCGCGACGACCTGGGTGGACGAGGCAAGCTGGACGACGAGCTCGTCGACGAGGCTCAGCAGGACGTCGATGCCGGTCGCGTGCTGCTGGGCGAGCACGTCGAGCGTCACGGCCGGGGTCACGTTGGGGTTGCCGTCCCGGTCGCCGCCGACCCAGCTGCCGAAGCGCAGCGGGCGGGAGCGCGCGCCGAGCGAGACGCCGAGGCCGGCCAGGCGGTGGTCCAGCTCCTGCAGCAGGTCCGGCAGGACGCCCGTCGCGAGCGAGGACAGGTAGTACAGCGCCGAGCGCGCCTCGTCGGCCGGCTGCGGGCGCTCGACGCGGAGCTCGTCGGTCTGCCACAGCAGGTCGACGAGCTCGACGACGCGGCGCTCGTCCGCCTCGACGTCCGCGGAGCGCCGGCGCGGGTCGCCGATCAGGTCCAGCGCCGCCGCGGTGCGCGAGAGCAGGTCGAGCACGGAGCGGCGGCTGGACTCGGTCGGGTGGGCGGTGAAGACGGGGCGCAGCTCCATCCGGTCGACGACGGCCTGGACGACCTCGAGGTCGACCTCGCCGGCCTCCAGCGCCGCGGCGATGCGCGGCACCGTGTGGGCGAGCCCCGCCCCCGGTCGGGTGGCCAGCTCCTGGGAGCGGTGGAGCTGCTCGGTGATGTTGGCGAGCTGGAAGTAGGCCGTGAAGGCGCGGGCGAGGACCACCGCCGTGCCGTCGTCGACGTCGGCGAGGACCCGGCTGAGCTCGGCGCCCTCGTCGGGCCGGCGGGCGAGGTGGCGCACCCGCTCGACGAGGGCGAGCAGGTCCGCGCCCTCGTGCCGCTCGAGGGCCTCGCCCAGCAGGGCCGCGAGCCGGCGGACGGAGGCGCGCAGCTGGGCGTGGGCCGCGTCGGAGGACACGCCGTCGGCCTGGGGCGCCGCGGGGCGGGCCCCCCCGGCGTCCCCGGCGGTGCCCCCGGTTGTGCCTCCGGAGGTGCCCCCCGGGGTGTCCTCGGCGGTGTCCTCGGCCGGGGGGGCGTCGACGGGCTCGGCGCCGCCCTGGTCGACGCGGTCGGCGGGGCCGGACGGTGCCGTGCTCATGGCGCTCCTGGGGGGCGGGGCCCGGCCGGAGCGCCCGCGCTGCCGCGGGCCACCGGCCGCGCCGGGTCCGGGTGACGTGCGCCAGTGTGCTGCAGACCACACCTCCGCGGGGACCGTCCCGCCCGGGCCACCGGCGCGCGGGGCGCCCCGAAGCACCTGGGACGACGAAAGACCCGGGACGACGAAGGACCCGGGACGACGGAAACCCGGGACGACGAAGGGCCGCCCTCGAGGAGAGGACGGCCCGCGGTGTCCGGAGGGGGACTTGAACCCCCACGCCCGATAAAGGGCACTAGCACCTCAAGCTAGCGCGTCTGCCATTCCGCCACCCGGACAGGTGCTGGTGCGGCGCCAGAGCGCCGCCGACGACCGGAAAGTTACCACGCCGGCCCCCGGCGCCCGCACGTGCGCGGCGCCGCGGGACGCGTCGCCGGCGGCCGGACCGACCCGACCGGGGGCGGAGGGCGCCCGAGCAGCGCTCTGGCACCGTGGCGTTCTGGCATCGTGGCCGGGGCAGGCCCTCGCCGGTCCCGCGGACAGGTTCCGCGTCGGTCGTCGGGGCCGGGACGAGCGACGCGAGGAGGGTGCCGGTGTCCCGCGGAGGCGCTCCCGGTGCGTTGCGAGCCCTGCTGGCCGCCTCGCCGGAGGGCCCGCGGCAGCGCGTCCTCCAGCTGCCGGCCGTCCACGACGGGCTCACCGCGCGCGTGGCGGAGGACGCCGGCTTCGCGGCGGTCTTCGTCTCGGGCAACGGGGTCGCGGCGAGCCTGCTCGGCGGTCCGGACCTCGGCCTCGTGACCATGAGCGAGAGCGTGGCCGCCGCCCGGCGCATCGCCGCGGCGGTCGACGTCCCGGTCGTCCACGACGCCGACACGGGCTACGGCAGCGCGCTGAACGTGGTGCGGGCGGTGCGCGAGCTGGAGGCGGCCGGCGTCGCGGCGATCACCCTGGAGGACCAGACCACGCCCAAGCGCTGCGGCCTGCTCGACTCCCCGCCTCCGGTGGTCGAGGAGGAGGAGTACCTGGGCAAGGTCGAGGCGGCGGTGTGGGGGAGGAGCAGGGACCTCGTCGTCGTCGCGCGCACCGACGCGCTCCGCAGCCTCGGGCCCCGCGCCGCCCTCCAGCGCGCCCGCCGGGCCGTCGAGCGGGGGGCGGACGCGGCGCTCGTCGTGGGGCTGCGCGAGCTGGACGACGTCGCGCGGGCGGCGGAGGCGGTGCCGGCGCCCCTGCTGGTCCTGGTCGGGGAGGACGGCCCGCTGGCCGGGTGCACGCCGCGGCAGCTCGCCGGCGCCGGGGCGGCCGCGGCCGTGCACCCGGGGACCGTCCGCTACGCGGTGGCCGGCGCGGCGCGCAGAGCGCTGCGGGCCCTGCGCGAGGACGGGACGAGCGCGGCCGTCCGGGACGGGATGGTCACCCCGGCGCAGTGGCACGCGCTGCTGGGCCTGGAGGAGGCGGTGCGGCTGGAGGAGCGGTTCGTGCGGGGGAGCGGCGGCCCGGCCGGACCCGGGGGCTGAGCACCCGGCCTCGTGCCGTCGTGGACCACGGAGGCTCGTCGACGCTTAGATATGTGATGTACGTTCGGGCCGTAGGCGTGACGAGGCCCTGCCGCCGCGGTCGCGCTCCCCCGTCCCGAGGAGGATGACGTGACATCGCTGGCGATGGACCTGGCGCGCTGGGCGGTCGACCTGCAGCCCACGACCGAAGACCTGGCCCTGGCGGACCGCTCCCTGCTGGACACGGTCGCCGTCACGGTGGCCGGCACGGGGCACCCGATCGCCGAGCTCGCCGCCCAGCTGCCCGAGGCGGGGCGCTGGGCCGTCCTCGGCCACGTCCTGGACTTCGACGACCTGCACATGGGGTCGACGACGCACGTCAGCGTGGTCTGCGTCCCGACCGTCCTGTCGGTGGGAGGCGGCGCCCGCGACTTCCTCGTGGCGGCGGGCGTCATGAGCCGGCTCGGGCGGGCCCTGGGCTGGTCGCACTACTCCAGCGGCTGGCACGCGACGTGCACCGCCGGCGCCCCGGCCGCCGCCGCCGGCGCCGCCTCCGCGCTCGGCCTCGACGCCGACGGCGTCGCGCGGGCCATGGCGCTCGCCGTGCCGGCGGCCGGGGGCGTCCAGCGGGCCTTCGGCACGTCCGCCAAGTCCCTGCAGGTGGGGTTCGCGGCCGACGCCGGCGTGCGCGCCGCCCGGCTGGCCGCCGCGGGCGCCACGGCCGACCTCACCGCGCTCGAGCAGTGGCTGGACCTGCTGCGCGGGGACCCGTCTCTCGTCGACACCTCGGGAGCCGCGGTGCCGGGCGGCCTCGCGATCAAGGTCCACCCGTGCTGCTACGCCCTCCAGCGCCCGATCAGCGCCGTCCGCGAGCTGCGGGCCGGGCTGGCGGCGGACGACGTCGAGCGCGTGGTGCTGCGGACGCCCGCCGGCACGCTGCAGCCCCTCATCCACGCCCGTCCGGCCACGGGGCTGGAGGGGAAGTTCAGCCTGGAGTACTCGGTGGCCGCGACGGTGCTCGACGACCGCCCGGGGTTCGCCAGCTTCACCGACGAGGCCGTGCGCCGACCCGAGGCCCAGGCTCTCGTGGAGCGCGTCCGCGTCGAGCCGACGGAGGGCGGGGACTGGCTCCTCGCCGGCGTGCTCGACGTCGAGGTGGCGCTGCGCGACGGGTCGGTGCGCTCGACCACCCTCGACCTGCCGCCCGGCTCCCCGACCCGCCCGCCCACGGCTGCGGACATGGCCGCGAAGGTGGCCGACTGCGCGGGGGAGCGGGCCGGCCGGCTCCTGGCGATGACGTGGGACGACGCCGCGGACGTCGTCCGCGAGGTCGTCGCCGGGCGCCCGCCCGCGGCGCCGGTGCCGGCGGGGGCCGCCGCGCAGGCGTCGCCTCAGCCGTGAGCGGCGGCAGGATCTCCGCCCTCGGGGGGCTCTTCCCGCGGAGGCGCACCGGCGAGCGAGCGCAGGTGCCCGGCGAGGAGCTCGCCGGCGTTGAGCACGTGCTCCCGCATGGCCGTCCGGACCCGCTCCGGGTCGCCGGCCTCCAGCGCGTCGATCACCGCGTCGTGGTCGTGCAGCGAGGCCCGCTTCCAGCCCTCGATGGCGAGGAACAGGGGCTCGGGCGCGAAACGGACGGTCACCCCGAGCAACCAGGCCAGCTTCGGGGCGCGGGTGCGCCGGTGGATCTGCCGGTGGATCTCCCGGTTGAGGTCGACGACGTCCTGGTTGCGGTCCTCGGTGATGGCCTCGCCCAGCATCCGCTGCATCTCGCGCAGCTCGGCGATCCACTCCGCGGTGACGACCGCGGTGGCCCGGGCGGCGAGCTCCCCCGAGATGTCGGCCTGCACGAGGAAGAGGTCCTGCACGTCGTCGGGGGACAGCGGCGCCACCACGAAGCCGCGGCGCGGCTCGAAGGAGAGGAAGCCCTCGCCCCGGAGCGCCTGCAGGCCCTCGCGCACCGGCGTGGCGCTGACGTCCAGCTCCTCGGCGACCCGGTCGAGCCGGACGAACTCCCCGGCGCGCAGGGCGCCCGAGAAGATCATCGAGCGGACGTGGGCGGCGACCTCCTCGCTGAGGGGCCGCCGCTCCCGCCGCCGGGCCAGGTGGGAGGAGCCCCCCGTGCTGTCCATGTCTGAGACTCTACGGATGGACGCAACGGCGCGGACCTCGCGTGCCCCCCGCCCATCCGCCGGCCCGTCGCGCCCGGTCGTCGCGAGGTGACGAGCCGGGCGCTCGTCGACGGCGTCCACGCGGCGGCCGCCACCGGCCTGCCGCCGGCGGTGCGCTCCTCGACCCTGCGCCACCTCCTCCTCGCCGTCGCCTCCGTGGCGGCCGTCGCGCGCGCGCCGCGGGTGCGCCCCCTCGTCGAGCACGCCCTCGCCCAGGGCGGGCGCGCCTCGACCCCCGTGCCCGGGCGGTCGGAGCTCTTCGACGCACCGGGCGCCGCCCTCGTGGTCGGCTCGGCCGCCGCCCTCGGCGGCGGCGCCGCGGCCGCCGCTCCGCCCGCCGCTGCGCTGACCGCCCCGCTGACCGCCCCGATGGCCGCGCAGCTCGCCCCCGTGCTGGGAGCGGCCCTGCCCGTGCTCGCCCGGGACGAGGCGGACCCCGACCTGCTGCTCGACGCCCTCGCCCTCGGCGTGGAGGTGCAGGTGCGCGTGGCCCGGGCGCTCGAGCCCTCGGCCGCGGCGGCGGGCTGGGACCGGGCCGGCCTCGTCGGCCCCCTCGGTGCCGCGGTGACGGCCGGGCTGCTGCGCCGGCTCCCCCTGGACCGCCTGCACCACGCCGTGGCCATCGCCTCCAGCACCACCCTGGGGCACGGGGAGGCGGTCGGCACCGACGTCGGCGACCTGCACCCCGGGAAGGCGGCCGTCGGCGGGCTGCTGGCCGCCACCCTGGCCGCCCACGGCTCCACCGGTGCCCCGGCGGTGCTCGACGGCCCGCGCGGCTGGTTCCGGGCGGTGGCACCGGACCTCGACCCGGCCACGACGGGCGAGGTGCTCGTGGCCGGGCTGGGCGTCGACTGGGTGCTGGCCCCCGGGACGGACGGGGCGGCGGACCACGGGGCGGACCAGCGGCTCGACCGGGAGGCCGACGCCGAGGCCGCCGCGCTGGTCGAGGGCGTCGCCCCCGGCCGCGGGAGCGACCTGGTCCGCGCCGTGCGCGCCCTGCCGGAGCACGGGGGCTGCCGCTCCCTGCTCGCCGCCCTGAGGCTGGAGGCCCCATGACGACCCCCGTGGTCAGCGACGCCCTCTGCGCCTTCGCCACCGCCCTGCGGTGGGAGGACCTGCCCGGCAGCACCCGCTCGGCGGGGCGGCGCACCGTCGCCAACGTCGTCGGGCTGGCGGTGGGCGCCTCGAGCCACCCCGCGGTCGAGATCGCCGTGGCGGCGGTCGAGGACCTGGGCGTGCGGGGCGGGGCGTCGCTGCTCGGGCGCCCCGAGACGCTGGGCCCGACGTGGGCGCCGCTCGTGAACGGGCTGGCCATGCACGTGGAGGACTTCGACGACACCCACCTGCGCACCGTCCTGCACCCCGGTGCGCCCGTCGTCCCCGCAGCCCTGGCGGCGGCGGAGCTCTCGGGGGCGAGCGGCCAGGACCTGCTGACCGCCGTGGTCGCGGGCGTCGAGGTCGCCAGCCGGGTGGGGAACGCCCTGTGCCCCGGCCACTTCGACCGTGCCTGGCACGTGACCGGGACCATGGGGCACCTCGGTGCCGCCGTCGCCGCCGGCGTGCTCCTGGGGCTCGACCCGGTGCGCCTGCGGCACGCGCTCGGGCTGGCCGCCACGCAGGCCTCGGGCCACACCCAGCAGCTGGGCGCCATGGCCAAGAGCCTGCACCCCGGCCGCGCGGCCGCCGACGGGGTCGAGGCGGCGCTGCTCGCCCGCGCCGGCGCCACGGGCCCCGCGCTGCCGCTGGAGGGGCCCCGCGGGCTGGCGGCGCTGATGGCCCCGGACCCCGACCTCGACGAGGCGCTCCGCGACCTCGGGGAGGTCTGGGAGGTGGAGGCGAACGCCTTCAAGCCCTACGCCTGCGGGATCGTCAGCCATCCCGTCATCGACGCGGGGGTGGCGCTGCGCGACCTCGTCGCGGACCCCGACGACGTCGCCTCCGTCGAGGTGGTCGTCCGCCCGGTCGTCCTGGAGGTCATGGGCGTCGAGGAGCCCGCGCACGGCCTGGCGAGCAAGTTCTCGGTCTACCACTGCTTCGCCGTCGGGCTGCTGGACGGCGGCGCCGGCCCCGCCCAGTACAGCGACGAGCGCGCCACGTCCCCGGAGGTCGTCGCCCTGCGGCGGAAGGTGACGGCGGTGACCGACCCGTCCATGCCGAAGGACGCCTGCCACGTCGAGGTCGTCCTCCGCGACGGGACGGTCCTGCGCCACGACGTCGACCACGCGACCGGGAGCGTCGACCGGCCGATGACCGACGAGCAGCTGCGGCGCAAGTTCGAGCTGGTCGTCTCACCCGTCCTGGGTGAGGGCACCGCGGCGCTGTGGCGGGCGGCGTCCCGCGTCGACGAGCTGGGGTCGGTGGCCCCCCTCTTCACCGCCTCGCAGCGCCGCGGGTGACCCGCTGCGGGGGACGGCTCACCCGCGGAGCGCCGGCTCGGGGGGGCGGTCGTCGAACAGGCGCAGCCACAGCGGCATGAGCGCGTTGACGGCGATCTGCCGGGACAGCTGGGCGACCACGACGAGCTGCAGCTCGCTGGGCGTCGCGGCCGCGAGCACGATCATCTCCGGGGCCCCGCCCGGCGCGGTCATGAGGACGCACGTGAGGAAGGACCACGGGGTCACCGTCGTCAGCACGGCGGCGACGCCCAGGGAGAGGACGAGCGTGGAGAGCACGCCGCCCAGCCCGCCCACGACGGCGCGGCGGGACGCGCGGGACTCCTGCGCGAGGTACTCCCCGACGGTGACGCCGAGCAGCACCTGACCCACCACCGAGTGCAGGTAGGGCAGCTCCACGATCTGCTCGCCCCCGGAGGCGAGCCGCACGACGAGCGCGACCACCACCCCGAGGATCATCGGCCCGAGCAGGGACGCCACGGGCACGCCCAGCCGGCGCGCGAGCGCCGACGCGCCGAAGGCCGCCACCACGAGCGCCGCCCACACCGCGTAGCCGCCCGCCCCCTCGGGCAGGACCGGCGGCACCGCCTCCGGGCTGCCGCCCTCGGAACCGCCGAGCAGCAGGATCGCCGGCACCACCGAGACGACCACCGCGACGCGCACGCCCTGCAGCAGGGCGACCAGCGAGGACTGGCCGCCCGTCTCGGCGGCCACGGACGCCATGATCCCGACGCCTCCCGGCAGCGTGCCGAGACCCGCGGAGAGCCCGTCGACGCCGCAGAGCCGCGCATAGGCGCGGGCGACGAGCACCGAGCCGGCCAGCACCACCACCACGGCGCCGAGCAGCAGCGGCAGCGAGGACGCCGCGCTGCCCAGGGACTGCGCGGCGAGCACCGGGCCGAGGGAGACCCCGACCAGCACCTGCCCGGTCTTCCGGGTGCGGGCGTCCGGCGCCTGGGGACCGCTCCAGCGGCGGAAGGCCGCCGTCGCGGCCCAGCCGGCGGCCAGGCCTCCGAGGACCCAGACGAACTCCTGCCCCGACCAGGCGAACAGCGTCGTGCTGACCACGGCGCTGAGCACCAGCTCCGCCGGCAGCAGCCAGGGGCTGCGACGGCGGGCGGTGGGCGTCACGGCGGGCCGCCGGTGCCCCGGGGCGCGGTCCGGCCGTGGTCCGCGCGGGGGCTGCCGCCGCACGGGAGGGCGTCGTCGTCCGCCCCGCCGAGGCCGACCGTCGCGCGAGCCCGTCGAGCACCCGTACGTCTCGATCGCGTCGCAACCACGTCCTCGTGCTTGACGGCTGGCCTCCTAGGGCCTTTCCTGACCTGATGCACGATATCACCGAGCCGACGACGATCCTCGGAGGAACCATGTCCCCCACCGCCCCCTCCCGCCGACGCCGAGCCGCCCGCACCGCCCTGGTGGCCGCACCCCTCATCGCCCTGTCGGCGTGCGGCGACGCGGCCAGCAGCGGTGGTGGCGGCGGTGGCACGGACGACGGCCCCCTCGCGGGCCAGCGCATGCGCTTCATCGTGCCCACCTCGGCGGGCGGCGGCTTCGACACCACGGCGCGCCAGATCCAGCCGTACGTGGAGGAGCAGCTCGGGGCCACGCTCGTGGTGGAGAACCTCGAGGGCGGGGGGTACGCCATCGGCACGCAGGCGGCCATCAACGCCGGTGACGACTGCTCCACCATCTTGTTCCACGCGATCCCGCACCTGCCCTTCTCCTACCTCACGCAGGAGGTCGACTACACGCTCGACGACCTCGCGCCCGTCGCCGGCGTGAGCATCGAGCCCGGCGTGTACCGGGTCCGGGACGACGCACCGTGGCAGACGATGGAGGAGCTCGTCGCGGACGCGAAGGCGCGGCCGAACGAGATCCGCCTCAGCGTCAGCGACCTGACGACGAGCAACTTCGTCGCCGTCAAGCAGCTCCAGGACATCACCGGGGCGGACTTCAACGTCATCCCCTACGACGGCGGCGGCCCCGCCCGGACCGCCCTCATCTCCAGCGAGGTCGACGTGACCGAGGCCGGCGTCTTCAACAGCCTGGCCATCGACGACGGCACCCGCGTCCTCGCGGTGAACCAGCCGGAGAACGAGTGGCCGGACGTCACGGACGACGCGCCGACGACCTCCGAGGCGCTGGGCGAGGAGCTGCCCCCGGACGCGTCGAGCTACGGCGTCTTCGTGACGGCCGCCTGCGAGAGCGGGGACCCCGAGGCCTACCAGGCCATCGTGGACGCCTTCGCCGCGGCGGTGGAGGACGAGGAGTTCGTCGCCACGCTGGACGACCTCGGCGAGGCCGACAAGATCGACTACCTGGCCCCGGAGGAGTACGGCCAGCTGGCGCAGGACAGCGCGCAGGAGATCCAGGACATCCTCGACGAGAACCCGGAGGCCTTCGAGGTCGCCAGCTGACCCACCCAGCACGGACGGGCGGGAGGGCGCTGGCCCTCCCGCCCGTCGTCGCGCCCGGAGTCCGGTGCCGCGGCGTCCCAGGACGACGCGGCCGGGGCTCGAGGGAGGGGCTCGACGGCGCGGGGCTCGACGGCGCGGCGCCGTCCGACCTCGAGCGGCGGGGCGCAGCGCAGACGTGCGGGAGGGGCTCGGAGCCCCTCCCGCACGTCTGCGCCCGCGTGCGCCCGCGTGCGCCCGCGCGCGGTGCCTCAGGAGCCGGCCGGCACCGCCGCGGCGACGATGTCGTCGACCGTCTCGGCGCGGTCCACGGCCCACACGAGGTCCTCGAGCCGGCTCGCCTGCGTCTGGCCCAGCACGGGGTCCACGAGGTCGTGGAACTTCTCCGACAGGTCCGCGTCGGAGAGGCGGTTCTCCGGCGTCCCGGTGGCGGCGTCGACGCGCACCTCGACCGTCCGGCCGTCGACGAGCTCGGCGACGGCGACCGCCTTCTCGTGGGGCACGTCCGGGGCCGGCACGACGTCGATGCGGCTCATCAGCGCGCGCACGTCCTCGCGGTGGACGTTGGCGTCGCTGAACTGCCGCTCGCGGGCCGTGCCCTCGATCATCGCGATGGCGCAGGCGAAGCGGACGCTGAACTTGCCCTCGAGCCCCGTCCTCGGCTCCGTCTTGCCGGTCAGCTCGGCCACGAGGGGGTGCACGCGCAGCTCGATGCGCCGGACGTCGTCGGGGCGCACCCCGTGCTCGCGGGCCAGGACGCGCACGGTGTCGATCGGCGGGTGGGAGACGACGCCGCAGGCGTAGGGCTTGATGCCGTTGCGGAAGATCTCCCACCGCTCGCCGAGGCCGTCGACGAGGTCCTCGACGGTCGTGCGCGTGGACATCACCGCGAACATGCCGCGCCGGCCCTGCCAGGAGTCGGGGGCGGCCACGTAGCCGCGCTCGGCGAGCAGGGCCGCCCCCACGCCCGACTCGGCGGCGTGGCCGGCGTGGAAGGACTTCGTCATCGCGCCGAACTGCTCGCGGTGGCCGGCGGCCTGCGTGGCCGCGATGCCGAGCGCGTGCGTCATCGTCCCCGGCGCGAGGCGGAGCAGGCGCCCGCTGGCCGTCGCGGCGGCGAGGGTCCCCGTGGTGCCGGTCATGTGCCAGCCCGTGTCGTAGTGCTCCGGGTACAGGGCGACGCTCACGCGCGCCCCGACCTCGTAGCCCAGCGCGTGCGCCGCGAGGAGCTCGGCACCCGAGCGGCCCCGCCACTCGGCCAGGGCCAGGCCGGAGGCGTACAGCGGGGTCGTCGCGTGCAGGATCGTCGGGATGTGCGTGTCGTCGAAGTCGAACACGTGCGCCGCGATGCCGTTGACCAGCGCCGCGTCCGGTGCCCGCAGCCGGGTGCTCGTGCCCAGCACCGCCGCCTGCGGGTGACCGCCGAGCTCCTCCGCGAGCTCCCGGGCGATGCGGGCGGCGGGCTCCTGCGCCGCGCCGACGGCGACGCCGAGGTGGTCGAGCAGACCGCGCTTGCTCTCGTGGAGCACCCGCTCGGGGACGTCGGCGGCGGGCAGCGAGCTGGCGAAGGTCACCAGCTCGCGCGTCTGCGCGGACACCCGGTCGTCGATCGCGTCCTGGTCACCAGCGGTGCCGGTGGGGGCGTGCTCGCTCATGCGTCTCCTCGTCGGTGCGGTGGCGGATGGCGGCTCGCCCGCTGCGGCGCGCGTCGCGCTCGCGTGAGCGACGCCACGACCGGGCGGCTCCGCAGGGAGCCGTGACAAATGTGCAATCACATGTACGGTACAGGATCGAAGCAAGGAGGCTTTATGCGATCTGGATCCTCACGCGCCCTGCCGCCGCAGGGCGACGGCGCCCAGAATCCGTCGGCGACACCGTCGACACCGCCCGCCGCCGGTCGACCCGGCCCCGGCCGGTCGTCGAGCGGGAGCCGTCGCGGCGGCGCCGCGCGGTCCGCGTGGGCAGTGGCCGTACCCCTGTTCGCCCTGGCGCTGGCGGTCCTCTTCCTCGCCACGTCCGGGGACATCACCGGCCGGGAGGGCTCCTACCCCCGCGTCCTCGCCGGGGTCGTCGTCGTGCTCGCCCTGCTCTCGCTCGTCCGCGACCACGCCGACGCGCGGCGCGAGAGCGCGGTCGCCCCGACGGCCGGGACCGAGGACGAGGACGACCCGGACTCCGAGGCGGCCTCGTTCGAGGGGGGTCGCGGCGTCGGCGTCGCGGTGCGGCGCGTGCTGGCCTTCGCCGGCGTCAGCGTCCTCGCGGTGTACCTCATGAGCTGGCTCGGCTTCTTCATCCCCGCGGCCCTGCTCGTGGCCGGCGGGGTCCTCGTCCTGGGCATCCGCTCCCCGTGGCGCGTCGTCGTCTTCACGGTCGCGCTCGTCGGGATCGCCCACCTTCTGTTCGTGGAGGCGCTGAAGGTGCCCTTCCCGACCGCGCCCTGGAGCTGACGTGCTTCCCATCGACGAAGTCCGGTCCGGCCTGGAGCTGCTCGCCCAGCCGGCGCCCCTGCTCTGGCTCGTCTTCGGGCTCACCCTCGGCTTCGCCGTGGGCGTGCTGCCCGGCCTGAGCACCTCCAACACCGCGGCGCTGCTGCTGCCCTTCTCCATCGGGCTGCCGCTGGAGTCCTCGCTCGTGCTCATCGTGAGCATCTACGCCGGGGCGGCCTTCGGCGGCGCGGTCCCCGCCATCCTGCTCAACATCCCGGGCGAGACCGGGTCCGCGGTGACGGCGCTGGACGGCTACCCCATGGCCAAGCGCGGCGAGGGCGGCCTCGCCATCGGCATCGCGCGCATGGCGTCGGTGCTCGGCGGCGTGATCAGCGGCGTGGTGGTGCTGGTCGTGCTCCAGCCCCTCGGGGACCTCGCCCTCCGGTTCGGCGCCCGCGAGATGTTCGTCGTGATCCTGCTCGGCTTCGTCGTGGCCTCCTCGATCATGGGGTCGAGCGTGCGCAAGGGCCTGCTCGCCGGGACGCTCGGCCTGATGCTCGCCACGATCGGGGCGAGCCCGCTCACGGCCCAGAACCGCTTCTCCTTCAACGTCCTCGACCTCTACGAGGGCCTGCCCTTCATCCCGGTCCTCATCGGCGCCTTCGCCATCAGCGAGATGCTCCTCCTGGCCGGGGTGCTCGACCCGACCCGCGCGGGCGAGGCCGCGCACCTGGGGTCGGTGAGGCGGCAGCTGGAGGACGCCCTGAGGGGCGTGACGACCACCCTGCGCCACCCGGTGGCCGTGCTCCGGGCGACCGGCATCGGCCTGTTCCTCGGCGTCATCCCCGGCGTCGGCACCTCCATCGCGAACTTCGTCTCCTACGGGCTGGCGAAGCGCTCGTCCAAGAAGCCGGAGAGGTTCGGCAAGGGGGCGCACGAGGGCGTCATCGCCTCGGAGGCCTGCGACAACGCGGTGACCAGCGCGACCCTCGTGCCGACCCTGACGCTCGGCATCCCGGGGAGCGCCACGATGGCCGTGGTCCTCGCGGCCTTCTACCTGCAGGGGGTCCAGCCCGGTCCCCGCGTGCTCGCGACCAACACCGCCGAGGTCTACGCGGTCGTCCTCGCCCTGCTGGTGGCCAGCCTGCTGATCCTGCCCCTCGGCATCATCCTGTCGGCCCCGCTGACGCAGATCAGCCGCGTGCCCGTCTCCTACCTGGTGCCCGGCGTGCTGCTCGTCTCGCTGGCCGGCGCCTTCGCCACCCGCTTCTCCCTCTTCGACGTCGGGCTGACGCTCGTCTTCGGCGGGGTGGCCTACGTGATGCGGCTGCACGGCTACCCGGTCATCCCCCTGGTGCTCGGCCTCATCCTCGGCCCGCTGGCCGAGGAGTACTTCCTCCGCGGCCTGGCCCTGGGCAACGACGACCTCGGCTACTTCTTCGGCTCCACCGTCGTGCAGGTCCTGTGGGCCGTGCTCCTCGCGATGGTGGTCTACCTGGTCGTCTCGGCCCGTCGCCAGAAGCGCTCGACCTCCTCCGGCGCTCCGACCGAGGACGGCGCCGCGGCCGACCCCGGGACCTCCGCCGACGACGAGAGGAGCCGCAGGTGAGGGTCGCCCTCGTCACCGGCGCCACCAAGAACATCGGGTACGCCATCGCCTCCGCGCTGGCCCGCGGCGGGACCGCCGTCGCCGTCAACGGCCGCGACGCCGCCGCCGTGCAGGACGCGGTCCGCCGCCTCGAGGCCGAGGGGGCGACCGCGGCTCCCGCCGTCGGGAGCATCGCGGGGGAGGAGGGGGTGCAGGCCGTCGTCGACGCGGCGGTGCAGCGCCTCGGCCCGGTCGACGTGCTCGTCAACAACGCCGGCCTGCGCGCCCACGGGCCCCTGGCGACCATGGCGCTCGAGGACTGGTCCGCCGTCCTCGACACCGTGCTGACCGGCTCCTTCCTCACCACGCGGGCCGTGCTGCCCGGCATGTGCGAGCGCGGCTGGGGCCGCGTCGTCAACATCGCCGGCGTCAGCGGCCAGAAGGGGGCGGCCGACCGCGCCCCGGTGGTCGCCGCGAAGAGCGGCCTGATCGGCCTGACGAAGGCCACGGCCCACGAGGCGGCCCCCTCCGGGGTCACCGCGAACGCGATCTCCCCCGGGCTCATCGACACCCAGCGCTCGCAGAGCCTCGGCGACGCCGCGGTGGCGAGGGCCCACTACGCGCACATGGCCGCCCAGGTGCCCCTGCAGCGCCAGGGCAGCCCCGCCGAGGTGGCCTCGCTGTGCGCCTTCCTCTGCAGCGAGGACGCCGGCTTCATCACCGGGCAGGTGTACGGCATCAACGGCGGCGCCCTGATGTGACCCGCGCTCCCGCCGCACCCCGCGCCCGGAGCGCCCCCGACAGCTCTAACCCCCCACTGGAGGACCCCATGCGCCAGGAGATCAGCGAGGAGACCGCGCAGCTCGCGTCGTTCGTCGCCTCCGCCCGCAGCACCGACCTGCCCCCGGCCGTGGCCGAGAAGGGGGCGGTGCACGTCGTCGACACCGTGGCCGCCGTGGTCTCCGGCGCCCTCCTGCCACCGGGGGAGCGGGGGGCCGCCTACGTGCGCGGCCTGGGCGGCCGGCCGGTCGCCTCGGTGATCGGGACGGACCTGCGCACCGACGCCGTCTCCGCCGCGCTGGCCAACGGGATGTCGGCGCACGCCGACGAGACCGACGACTCCCACCCGGCCTCCATCAGCCACCCCGGCTGCTCGGTCGTGCCCGCCGCGCTGGCGGTCGCCGAGTCCCTGGGCAGCACCGGCGAGGAGCTGCTGCGGGCCGTCGTCGCCGGCTACGACGTGGGGCCGCGCGTCGTGCTCGCCCTCGGCCAGCCGCGCCTGGACACCGAGAGCAGCGGCCGCAGCACGCACGCGATGGTCAGCCTCTTCGGCGCCACCGCCGCCGCCGCCGTCCTCCACGGACTCGACGAGCAGGGCGTGCGCCACGCCCTCTCCTACGCCGCCCAGAGCGCGTCCGGCGTGACCAGCTGGGTGCGCGACGGCAACCACGTGGAGAAGGCGTTCGTCTTCGCGGGCATGCCGGCCTCCGACGGGGTGCGCGCCGCGGCGATGGTCGCCAGCGGGTGCGACGGCGTGGACGACGTCTTCGCCGGCGTCCCGAACTTCCTCGACGCGCTCTCGGGCGACGTCCACCGCGACCGGCTCGTCAGCGGCCTGGGCGAGCGCTACGAGGTCATGCAGACGAACATCAAGAAGTTCGCCGTCGGGTCCCCGGCGCAGGCGGCCGTCCAGGCCGCCCTGGACATCCTCGCCGAGGGCCCGGTCGACCCCGACGCCGTCGAGTCGATCGAGATCGTGCTGCCGCACGACCTGGCCCGGGTCGTCGACGGCCGCGACATGCCGGACATCAACTGCCAGTACCTCGTGATCGGCACCCTGCTCGACGGCGCGTTCAGCTTCGCGATGGCCCACGACGACGCCCGCATGCGCTCGCCGCAGGTGCAGGCGCTCATGGCGCGCACCACGCTGCGCCCGGACCCCGAGAAGGCGGGCGTGCGGACCGCGGACCTGACCGTCCGCACCTCCGACCGAGGGGTCCTGCACCGCTTCGTGCCCGCCGTCCGGGGCACCGTGGACGACCCGATGAGCCGGGGCGAGGTGCACGACAAGGCCCTGGACCTCCTCCTCCCCTCCCTCGGCGACGAGCGCGCGGGCCGGCTGCTCGAGCAGTTGTGGTCGCTCGGGGACGTCGCGGACGTGCGCGGCCTCGTGCCGCTGATGCAGTCCGACCGAGCGGGCGGCCGGTCATGACCCGACCGCGCCCGACGACCCCCCACCCCCCGGCAGACAGGACGACCACGACATGAGCGAGACCCACCACCTCAAGCTCGGGGTGCTCGAGGGCGACGACATCGGGCACGAGATCGTGCCGGCCTCCGTCGAGATCGCCACGGCGGCCGCCGAGCGCGCCGGGCTGCGCATCGAGTGGCAGCACCTGCCCATCGGCCGACGGGCCCTCGAGCAGGTCGGGCACACGCTGCCCGACGGGACGCTCGAGACCCTGGGGACCCTGGACGGGTGGGTCCTCGGGCCGATCGGCCACCGCGAGTACCCCAAGGTCCCCGAGGCGATCAACCCGCACCCGATCCTGCGCAAGCGCTTCGACCTCTTCGGGAACGTGCGCCCCACCCGGTCCTTCCCCGGCATCGGCTGCCTGTACGACGACGTCGACATGGTGATCGTCCGGGAGAACAACGAGGGCTTCCAGCCGGACCGGAACGTCGTCGCCGGCAGCGGGGAGTTCCGCCCCACGGAGGAGGTGACCATCTCCGTGCGCGTGATCTCCCGCACCGGGAGCCGGAAGGTCGCCGAGGCCGCCCTCGCCATCGCCGCGGCGCGCCCGCGCAAGAAGCTGACCATCGTGCACAAGAACACGGTGTTCAAGCTCGGCTGCGGCATGTTCGTCGAGGAGTGCTACAAGGCCGCCGAGGCCTTCCCCGAGGTGGCGGTCGACGAGGTCATCGTCGACACCATGGCGATGCGGCTGGTGCGCGACCCCCAGACCTTCGACACGGTCGTGACGACCAACATGTTCGGCGACATCCTCACCGACGAGGCTGCCGGCCTCGTCGGCGGCCTCGGGATGGCGCCCGGCCTCAGCGTCGGGCGCGGGGACATCGCCATGGCGCAGGCCACGCACGGCTCGGCGCCCGACATCGCCGGCAGGGGGATCGCCAACCCGTACGCGATGGTGGAGTCGACGCGCATGCTGCTCGAGTGGCTCGGCCACCGCCGCGGCATCGCCGAGGCAGGCCAGGCGGCCGAGCACATGCTCCGCGGGCTCGAGACGGCGCTGGCCGACCCCGCCACCCGCACGCCGGACATCCGGGGCACCGGCACGCAGCGCGAGATGGTCGAGGGCATCCTCGCGGGCGTGGGCGCCTGAGGGCGCGCGACCGCGGCCGCGCCGCCGGCTCCCCGACGCCGGGACCGGTCCTGGCGGGCGGTGCCGGGCGCGGCCGCGGGTAGCGTGCCCGGCATGTCGACCCCTCCCGGCACGAGCACCTCCCAGCCCGGCGCGAGCCGACCGGGCACCGCCGCCTCGGCGCCGGGCGGGGGACCCGCGGCGCAGGACGAGGTCGTCGAGATCGCGCGGGACCTCATCCGCATCGACACCTCCAACTACGGCGACGGCAGCGGCCCCGGGGAGCGGGCCGCTGCCGAGCACGTGGTGGGCCTGCTGGAGGAGGTGGGCCTGTCGGCCGAGCTGCTCGAGAGCGACCCGGGCCGCGCCAGCGTCGTCCTGCGCCTGCCCGGGGAGGACCGCAGCCGCGACGCGCTCGTCGTGCACGGGCACCTCGACGTGGTGCCCGCGCGCGCGGCGGACTGGAGCGTCGACCCCTTCGCCGGGGAGGTCCGCGACGGCTGCCTGTGGGGCCGCGGCGCCGTGGACATGAAGGGCATGGACGCGATGATCCTGTCCGTCGTCCGGCAGATGACCCGGGAGGGCCGCCGCCCGCCGCGCGACCTCGTGGTGGCCTTCACCGCCGACGAGGAGGCGGGCAGCGCCAAGGGCGCCGGCTTCCTCGTCGAGACCCGCCCCGACCTGTTCGAGGGCGCCACCGAGGCCATCAGCGAGGTGGGCGGCTTCTCCCTCGACATCGCCGGGCAGCGCTGCTACCTGCTGCAGACCGCCGAGAAGGGCATCGCCTGGGTGCGGCTGGTGGCGCACGGCCGCGCCGGCCACGGCAGCCAGGTCAACGACGACAACGCCGTCACCCGGCTCGCGGGGGCGGTCGCGCGGATCGGCGCCCACCGCTGGCCGCTGGAGCTGCGTCCCACCGTCCGGGCCTTCCTCGAGGGCGTGCAGGACATCACCGGCGAGCCCCTCGACCCCGAGGACTTCGACGCGCTCACGGCCGTCCTGGGCACGACGGCGAACTGGGTCGGCGCGACGCTGCGCAACACGTCCAACCCGACGCAGCTCGAGGCCGGCTACAAGCACAACGTCATCCCCGGCACGGCGACGGCGCTCGTCGACTGCCGCACGCTGCCCGACCAGGGCGAGCACGTCCTGCAGGTGGTGCGCGAGCTCGCGGGCCCGGGCGTCGACGTGGAGGTCCTGCACGCCGACACCGCGCTCGAGACCGACCTCGAGGGCTCGCTCCCCGACGCCATGGTGGCCGCGCTGCTCGCCGAGGACCCGGGCGCGCGGGTGCTGCCGTACTGCCTGTCCGGCGGCACGGACAACAAGGCGCTCGCCCGCCTGGGCATCCGCGGCTTCGGCTTCGCCCCGCTGCAGCTGCCGGCCGACCTCGACTTCGCCGGGATGTTCCACGGCGTGGACGAGCGGGTGCCCACCGAGGCGCTGCGCTTCGGCACCCGCGTGCTGGACCGGCTGCTGCGCACCTGCTGAGGCCCGCCGACCTGCCGGCGGCTCGACCTGCCGGCGGCTCGACCTGCCGGCGGCTCGACCTGCCGGCGGCTCGGCCCGCCGTCGGGCGGGCGGGGCGCCGTCCACCCGGCCGGTGCGGTCAGGGGGCGCAGCCGCTCGGCGACGGGTCGTCGACGGCCGGACGCGACCCGTCGGCGACCTCAGGCGGTGCGCTGCATGCGGATGATGCGGCGGCGCAGGACGACCCGGCGCAGGCCGCCCATGTACAGGCGCACGCCCGCCAGCTCCCACTTGCCGTACTCGGCCTCCTCGGTGAGCAGGGCGCGCGCCTGCCCGCGGGAGGTGCCGCGCGGCAGGACCACCTCGCGGTACTCGTAGGAGGAGGCCCGCCGGTCCGCGCCCGTCCCGCGCTCGCGGCGGTCGGGGGCCCCGTGCGTGGGCCGCTCGGGGGGCTGGTCCTCGCCCCGCGGGGTGCGTCGGCTCGCGTCCATCGCCCGCCATGGTGCCACGGCGGCCACGTGGCGCGAGGGGTGCGGCGCGCGGAGCCGGGCGCCGCACCGGGCGGCTCCCGCCGCCGGGCCCGGGGGCGGGCCGGGAGCTCCTGGCCAGCCGTCGCCGCGCACCCGGCGACGCGGCTACGGTCCTCCTCATGAGCACCGAGCCCCGCGCGGCCCTGGCACGCCTCGTCGGGGCGCTCGAGGCGCACCTGGACGCCGTCGAGCGCCGACGCTCCGAGACCGACCCCGTCGTCAAGGACGCCTACCAGTCCCTCTCGGACGCCTTCGAGACCTACGACGAGGCGCTCTACGACGTCTTCGACGAGGTCACGCCCTTCATCCTGTTCGACGACTCCGACGAGGACGACGACGACGAGGGCTCGGACGAGGACGAGGACGAGGACGCGGACGACGACGAGGACGACGACGACCTCGAGGACGACGACTCCGACGAGGACGACGACGCGCGCCCCCGGCTCTGACCCGGCCGGGCGGCGCTAGACCCGCCCGGCGGGTCGGCCGACCGCCGTCCGCACGGCCGAGACCTCGTCCAGGGCGGCGCGGATCTGCTCCGGCAGGCGCAGGTCGTCACCCGCGAGCGCGGCGCGCAGCTGCGCGGCCGTGCGTGCTCCGGTGACCGCGCTGGCCACCCCGGGACGGTCCGCCGCCCAGGCGAGAGCCACCTCCAGCGGGGACCGCTCCAGCCCGTCCGCGGCCGTGCAGACGGCCTCGACGACGCCCCGGGCCAGGGGGTCCAGGTGCGGCTCCACGACGTGCACGAGGTGCGGCGAGGCGGCGCGGGAGTCGGCGGGCAGCGCGTGGCGGTACTTGCCGGTGAGCACCCCGCCGCCCAGGGGACTGCGCGCGAGCAGCCCGAGGCCGGCCGCACCGGCAGCCTCGTGCAGGTCGACGTCGGCCCAGCGCGCCACGAGCGAGTGCTCGACCTCGACGGCCACCAGCGGCGTCGCGGCCAGCGCGGCGGCCCGCGCCGCCTGCCAGGCGCCGTGCTCGGCCAAGCCCGCGTAGCGTGCACGCCCCGAGCGCTGCGCGTCCTCCAGCGCCGACAGCGACTCCTCGACGGGCGCCCCGTCCGGCCCGCCGTGGCCGTCCAGGAGGAGCAGGTCGACGTGGTCGGTGCGCAGCCGCGCCAGGGAGGCGTCCAGGTCGGCGAGCACGGCGCGCCGCGAGCCGTCCGTGCGCCGCGCCCGTCCCAGGCCCCGGGCGCCCACCCGCAGGGCGAGCACGAGCTCCCGGCGGGGCACGACGTCGTGCAGGAGGGCGCCCAGGAGCTCCTCGGCCTCGCCCGCCCCCGAGGCGGCGGAGCTGACCAGCGTCCCCCCCGCGTCGGCGAAGGCCCGCAGCTGGTCCGACGCCTCGTGCTCGTCCGTGTCGCGCCCCCACGTCAGGGTGCCGAGCCCGAGCCGGGAGACGCGCAGGCCGGACCGTCCGACGCGCCGGGTCTCCATGGGGACCGAGCGTAACCACCGCTCCCGCAGCCCCTGCGCCCCCGACGCCGCACGGGCGCGGACGGGCGCGGCCCCGGTGCCGGCGGTCGGCGAGGACCCGGGGGCGCGGCGCACAGGTCGGCGCGCGGCGGCGCGGCACCGGCGTGCGGCGTCCGGGGGGCGGCCCCCCGGTCGCTACTGTCGGCGTCGTGCAGCTGGGCGTCGACCTCGGTCAGGGACCCGCACCGGGGAGCCCGGGGCGAGGAGCGCCCGGGGCGCGGGGCGCGGGCGAGGACCCCTGGGCGCGAGTGCGTCTGGCGCAGGAGGCCGAGCGCCTCGGCTACGACGTCGCCTGGGCCTCCGAGGCCTACGGGAGCGACGCCGTGACGGTGCTCTCGTGCGTGGCGGCGACCACCACGCGGATCGACGTGGGGAGCGGGGTCCTGCAGGTCCCGGCCCGCAGCGCGGCCATGACGGCGATGACGGCGGCGTCGCTGGACGCCCTGTCCGGTGGTCGGTTCCGCCTCGGCCTGGGCGTCTCCGGGCCCCAGGTCTCCGAGGGCTGGCACGGCGTGCGCTTCGCCGAGCCGCTGCGCCGCACCCGCGAGCACGTCGAGGTGGTGCGGATGGCCCTGCGCCGCGAGGAGGTCCGCTACGACGGCCGCCACCTCCGGCTGCCCCTGCCCGACGGGCCCGGGCGCGCGCTGCGGCTGTCCGTCCAGCCGCTGCGGGCGGACGTCCCGATCTACCTCGCCGCCGTCGGGCCGCGGAACCTGGAGCTCGCGGGCGAGATCGCGGACGGGTGGCTCGGCATCCTCGTCTCCCCGGAGCACGTGGGGGAGAGCCTGTCCCACCTCCGGGCGGGCCGCGCCCGCGCGGCCCGCCCGGAGGCACCGCTGGACGTCGTCGCCTCGGTCGCGGCCTCGCCGTCCTCCGGCGCCTCCGTCCGCGAGGACGACGAGGCCGGGCGCCTGGGCGCGCTGAGGGCCCGCCTCGCGCTGTACGTGGGCGGCATGGGCAGCCGGGAGCAGAACTTCTACCGCGACCTGGCCGTCCGGCTCGGGTACGAGCGGGAGGCCGCCCTCGTGCAGGACCTGTACCTCGACCGCCGGCACCGCGAGGCGGCCGCGGCGGTCCCGCGGGGCCTGCTCGAGGCGACGAGCCTCGTCGGGCCGCCCACCGCGGTGCGCGACCGCCTGACCGCCTACGCGGGGGCGGGCGTGACCACGCTGTCGGTGCTGCCCGACGGCCGCACCGAGAGCGAGCGCGCCGCCGTCCTGCGCACCGTCGCCGAAGCGCTCGACGCGAGCGGGGCGGGGTCCTGATGGGGTGGGTGGAGGCTCTCGTCCTCGGTCTCGTGCAGGGGCTCACGGAGTTCCTGCCGATCTCCTCGAGCGCGCACATCAGCATCGTCGGCCAGCTGCTCTTCTCCGGCCGTGACCCCGGCGCCGCCTTCACCGCGATCATCCAGCTCGGGACCGAGGCGGCCGTCGTCGTCTACTTCTGGCGGGACATCGTCCGGATCGTCCGGCAGTGGGCCCTGTCCCTGGTCGGCCGGGTGCCCCGGGACGACCCCGACGCCCGCACGGGCTGGCTCGTCCTCCTCGGGTCGGTCCCCATCGGCGTGCTGGGCCTCGTCTTCCAGGACGCCATCGAGAACCAGCTCCGGAGCCTGTGGATCACGGCGGTGGCCCTCGCGGTCTTCGGGGTCCTGCTGGGCCTGGCGGACGCGCGCGCCACCACCCGCAAGGACCTCTCGGACCTCTCCGTGCGCGACGGCCTGCTCTACGGCCTGGCGCAGGCCCTCGCGCTGATCCCCGGCGTGTCCCGCTCGGGCGGCACCATCACGGCGGGGCTGCTGCTGGGGTACCGCCGCGAGGCCGCGGCCCGCTACGCGTTCCTCCTCGCCATCCCCGCGGTCGTCGCCTCCGGCGGCTTCCAGCTCGTGTCCGAGCTGGGGGAGGGCGGGGGCGCCTCGGTGTCCTGGGGGCCCACGGCCCTCGCCACCGCGATCTCCTTCGTGGTGGGCCTCGCCGTCATCGCCTGGCTGCTGCGCTACATCAGCACCCACACCTTCCGGGGCTTCGTGCTCTACCGCCTCGCGCTCGCCGCCGTCCTCGTGGTGCTGCTGCTCACCGGTGCGGTGGACGCGAACCCCCTCCCGCCGTCCGTCCAGCCCTGAGCCGCCCGGCCCCGAGCCGCCCGGCCCCGAGCCGCCCGGCCCCGAGCCGCCCGGCCCGGAGCCGCCCACCCCCGGGGCGCGCGACGGGCGCCCTGCTGCCACGGTGGGCGGGCGGCGCGGCGCCCAGCCGCCCACGAGGACGAGGAGACCCCATGCCGGGCAGCCGGTCACGTGCAGCGGAGCTGGTCAGGGCGGCGGGGACCGGCGCGGGGGCCGGTCTGCTCGGGGTGGTGGTCATGACCGCGGGGGAGAAGCTCGAGCAGGCGATCACCCACCGGCCGAGCTCCTACGTCCCCGCCAGGACGCTGCTCAGCCTGCTCGGCGGCTCCCCGGGGGACGCCGACCGGCCCGCGGGGTGGGACCTCGCGATGCACTACGGCACCGGCGCGGCCCTGGGCGCGCTGCGCGGCGTGTGGAGCGTGACCGGCCTCCGCGGGCCGCGCGCCTCCCTCGCCCACGCCGTCGTCCGGCTGTGCACCGACCAGACGCTGGAGAACGCGACCGGCGTCGGCGCCCCTCCGCACACCTGGCCGCGCCGGGAGCAGGTGGTCGACGTCCTGCACAAGACGGTGTACGCGCTCGCCACCGGCCTCCTCGCGGACCGGCTGCTCCCGCCCACGCTGCAGTCCGCGCGCGGGCGGACCAGCCACTGACGACGCCGCGGCGTCCCGCCGCCCCCGGCGGCAGCGGTGCGTCTAGAGCCAGCCGGAGCGCTTGAAGGCGCGGTACAGCGCGAAGCAGATGCCGAGCATCACCAGCAGGGTGACCGGGTACCCGTAGCGCCAGGCCAGCTCGGGCATGACGGCGAAGTTCATGCCGTAGATGCCGGCCACGAGCGTGGGCACCGCCGCGAGCGCCGCCCACGCCGAGATGCGCCGGGCGTCGTCGTTCTGCTGCAGGCCCACCTCGGCCAGGTGGGCGCTGTGGACGTCGCCGAGCTGGCGGTCGGTGGCCTCGGCCGACTCCGCCGCCTGCAGGACGTGGTCGCCGACGTCGCGGAGGAACACCCGCGCCTCCTCCGGCACGAGCGCCAGCTCGGCCTGCCAGAGGCGCCGGGCGGGCTCGACCAGCGGGCGCGCCGCGCGCAGCAGCTCCAGGACCTCGCGCTTGAGCTCGTAGACGCGGGCGGTGGTGCCGGCGTCGCGCACCGCGGGGTCGAAGACCTCCTGCTCCAACCGGCTGACGTCCTCCTCGAGCTCGGTGGCGATGGCCACGTAGGCGTCCACGACGACGTCCAGCACCGCGTGCAGGACGCAGACGGCACCCAGCCGGAGCCCCTCGACCCCCAGTCGCGCCCGGGCGCGCTCGACGACCCCGTCGTCGCCGCGGGAGACCGTGAGCACCCACCGGTCGCCGAGGACGACGAGCAGCTCGCCGGTGTCCACCGCCGAGCGGCTGTCGTCGTAGCTGGTGGGGCGCGCGCTCACCAGCAGGGAGCCGCCGTGCTCGCCCGCGTAGACCTCGACCTTAGGCCGCTGGCGCCCGACCACCAGGTCCTCGACCGCCAGGGGGTGCAGGCCGAGCGCCTCCTCGTAGCCCTCCAGGTCGTCCTCGTGCGGGTCGCCCAGGTGCACCCACACGAACCCCGAGCCGGCCTCCCGGGCCCGCGCCAGCCCCGCCCCGGCCGCCTCGGGGCTGCTCGGGCGACCGGACCCGGCACCGGCGAGGTCGTCCAGCCGGGTGCCGTCGCAGGTGCGCACGGTCGTGCTCATCGGGTCCTCCGGGGGTCGCGCCGGCCCCGCGGCGGGGCTCCCGCCGCGGGCCGGCGGCGCGGCGGCCGGGCGGGTGCTGGCAGGTCGGGTGGTGGCGGGCGAGGGCGCGGGCAGCCGTGGGCCCCGTCGCACGGGGGGCGCCCGCGCCGGCGCCTATGGTGGCGCCCGTGCCGACCCTCCTGCTGGTCCGACACGGGCGGACCGCGGCCAACGCCTCCGGCGTCCTCGCCGGGCGGACCCCGGGCGTGGGCCTCGACGACTCCGGCGCCGCCCAGGCGGCCGCCCTCGCCCAGCGCCTCGCCCCCGTGCCCCTGGCCGCGGTGGTGGCCAGCCCGCTGGAGCGCACGGTCGCGACCGCCCGCGCGCTGCTCGCGGCCGGGGGCACCGCCCGCAGGCCGCGCCCGGCGCTGGTGGAGGACCCCCGGCTCCTGGAGTGCGACTACGGGGACTGGACCGGCCGCGGCCTGCGCGAGCTGGCCAAGGAGCCGCACTGGAAGGTCGTCCAGGGCCACCCCAGCGCGGCCTCCTTCCCGGGCGGGGAGTCGCTGCGCGACGTGCAGTCACGGGCCGTGGCCGCCGTGCGCGAGCACGACGCCGCGGTCGCCGCCGCGCACGGCGAGGACGCGGTGTGGGTCGCCGTCTCGCACGGCGACGTCATCAAGGCGGTGCTCGCCGACGCCCTCGGCCAGCACCTGGACACCTTCCAGCGCATCGTGGTCGACCCGGCGTCCGTCTCGGTGGTCCGGTACACGCCGCTGCGCCCCTTCGTCGTGCGCACGAACGACACCGGGGGCGACCTGTCGTCCCTGGCCCCCCCGGCCCGGCGGCGCCGGCGGG
>Ga0210040_10001291_pt1 | contig 38344 bp, 32 predicted proteins | sample CryGeyCG12114_NA_FD_185462 | JGI IMG/M metagenome (GOLD analysis project Ga0210040, IMG submission 185462) | Groundwater microbial communities from aquifer - Crystal Geyser CG19_WC_8/21/14_NA (SPAdes) (version 2) | ecosystem: Environmental > Aquatic > Deep subsurface > Groundwater | place: USA... | reverse complement strand
TATAAGGGTATGCGTGCAGAATGTAACTGAATGAAAATGCAATACCGTTATATAAAGAAAAACAAGTTCACTATCTTTCGTTAACTCTACAAATGAATTTATTAATTATTATTAATTAATTAACACATAACTATCTTTAACCTAAACATCGAGATAACCTTAATAGGAATTAATAAGGAGACTATCCATTCAGTCACAGTTGGATAGGAACCCAATCCAGGGCTCAAGGAAAAGGAAGGTAAGGAAGAGTCTGTCTCAGACTCAAGCAAAGCAGTCAGCAGCTAAGCCAGAATGAAGGATGAAGAGAAATAGACTTGGCAGTTTATATACTGACCAAGGAACGCCAAGGAGTACATTAGAATAGATAGAAACAATGACAGAACTAAAATAGACTTATTTCACTAAACTTAACCTAGACTAATTAGAATACGAATTAACCTAGTATGACTTAACATACGAACTCCACACCAGGAAGAAAATAATAAAAACTTTGTTACCATTATGTAAACAATGCTGGCTCTTTTATTCCTTACGCTGTAATTACCCAAAGCTTTATGTCTGAATTTGATTGGAGTTGGCCGGTTGGTGGAATCAAGGCACGCTAATTGGGTTACACAATCAAGTTTAGGTCAAATGTCATAGTTCAATTCATAGTGAACAAACTTTTTACATAAGTTAGGTAAGGGAAAAAGGAAAGCCTATACCGCCATTCTGATGTAAATGTGAAAGCCTAGTTTCCTTTCTAACCACAATCTGGACAATTCCAGGAAATAGTTTTTTTACTTGGGATCCTAAACTTGGGCTTCAATAATATCTTTTATCTCTTACTAATTACTTGATTGATTGGATATTTTGACCTCGTCGGTTGGTAATATACAGTGATTTTTTAGAAGGCCAAGTCGCCAGGTCAAATAACTATGCATATTACGATCCTATTCAAGACTATAAGTTGTATTCCTTCCGATTTAGTTGAAACTTGGAAAACCGATGGCATTAAATGCAATGATCATCACCAGTGAATGCATGATATATATTATAATCTAGTTTCGTCATGAGAGCACTGCAGCCATTTTACTTACAGAACGGAAGTTGTGAGTTTCTCCTTTAAAAGCCTCATTTTTCGCACCTTGCGTGACAACATTCCGTTTACACATCAAATGAATTTAGATTAACAGTCAAGGGGCCTGTAGAGCCGTGCTTAAACCAAACTGAAAACATAAATGAAGCGTAATGCTTTATTTTCGCGTAAGCGTGCGTAAGCGTGCGTAAAGTTTCAGCTTTGATTTGCATTCATACGTATTCAGAATTATACTTCAGCTCAGCTTTTTCAGCTGTACTCCACGGACTCCTTGAAGTAAAGTCAGTGTTGAAGTTAATAAACCTGCCAAGCTCAAAACCACTAATTATGCAGGATGAGTGTGTAAAATCATGCATGTATATTAATTAGTGAAATATATTTACTCGGCTTGGCAGGTTATAATTTGTTTTAAAAAATTAGGATGATTTGTTTTCCTAAAAACCTCATTTAACTACAAGATGAAAGTTTATACTGCAGAGAAAAAATTGTCCCAATGTCTGAATGGTTGATGATATCAACTTGGAGTTTTGTTTGTAATTTTATATCTTGTATTTTAATTTTTACCAATGTCTTTGGTTTGAAGTCTTTAGTGTTTGTAATAGACTTGTTAATAAAAATGTCATGCAAGCTGAATCGTTTTGAATTTACGGCCATGCTTAACAACCATTGTCGTGATAAATTTCAAAGCAGGAATGCTATATGAAAATTACTCACCTTTTTTACCCATTTGTTCCAACATAACTCGAATTCCTTACGGTCTATTAAGGCATCCTAAATTTAGAAAGAATATATTCGTTCATAGAATATGCATCATTCACATATATAATGATATAACATGACTACATGATGTCTGTGCAATATGATGCAAACACATGAATTTCATGAATCAATCATTTTGAGATTTTTTTCGCAAATGAGTTTACTCAACCAGAAAAAAATTAATTTGTAACTTATGTTACATGAAGCAAACGAAAATCTACAGTTACTGTCGAGCATAGATGACACATGCAATTTCTCAGGCTTTCCAAGACAGCAATTTTTTCTATGCTATGCACATGGATATGATATGGTTGTCTAATTAAAAAATTTGGTCTTTTAGTTAAAAGGTGCTAACAACATGACTAACCTGATTTCTATCAAAGACATTGAACATCTTCGTGAGTGTATTTTCATCTATGAGGTAAGGTTCGTCAAATTCATTGCGAAACAAACCTCGGCATAAAACTTCAAACTCTTCTTTACTAAGGCACCCATCTCTGCAATTTGAATATACACATGATTTAACTTCTGTTCAGTTGAGAAAGTAGAAAAGTCTGCAAACATTTATGGCATCTGCTATACGGGATTGGTTAAGCCATGCATGGTTTATGCATTTGCTTGCAGAGCAACGAAGTGTTATGCGTGGTTGTGGTATCATAAATTGTCGCCATTTACTTGAATCATACATATTTAACCAGCAATTAAACAGCACTATTATAATGCTTGCGAAAGCGTTTTTGCATGTAAATGTATACAGATGCTCATTAGATATTACCATACCGATACCCATATACTAAGTAAACTAATATTCCAATCTCTAAACTATAGCAGTTTACCCCAGTTACTTAACCCTAAGGGCAGCGCCGATACTCCATAAGAATGGGAGTGGCAGTTTAAAAAAAACAGTGTCATACTTTATAATCTAACTGGTCCATTAAATAACATGACGTGTTTGGTCAGTTGTTGAAACCAGGTCTATAAATCTCAAGGTTTAGGTTGCTAGATTGCTCGTTGAAACCGGGCTGATTTCAAGCTTTGCTGGCTGACTCCCTAAACCACACATGCCTTTTCTCACTCAATCCAATCATAACAATGAGATAGCTAGAACAATGTTACAAGTTACATGTTTTGCTGGTGTTTAATTCCATTTTCTCTTGACTGTCTTAGTTATATCTTATATCTCGAACTAAAACCAATTCAAGCAAGTTTATCTTCTAATGAGTAGGGCCAACGAACTGAAATATGTTTAGAAATAAACTTCTTCTGGCCCTACTTAATAAAACTTTCATTATTCTACTTTCCCAGTAGCTAGGGGCTTGAGAGAATTACCGAAATGTGAAAGACAGCAGTTAGCTGTGCTAGTTTCTATAGTAGTATGAAATTCTCAGTTAAACAACAATAAAATATAGCAGTTTTAAAATGTTGACTCCGTAATGGAGCCATGGTGTAGGACCAAATTTTCAACTTATACTGCATTGAAAATTACGAACTCAAGGGGCTAAAATTTTCTAAGTCTATTTTTATTTACATATATTATAGTGAAATGTTTTCTTGCTCACAATCCTCTATTTTTAAACTTTTTGTCTAAATCTTTAATATCAATGCAATTTCCATAAAATGCAAAGTTTATGGCATCTTGAAAAGCATAATTTGTCATAGCTGTGTATGGAGTTGAAATGAGTATGGGTTAAAAATTGCTTGCTCAAGATGACCGAGCACTACACTGCTGCTATGCTATACTACACAGTACACACACACACACATGAAAACGAATGGCTTACCCATCCGAGTCAAAAGCGGAAAAACAAGCCTCCATAGACTGAAACGGAGCGGGTGAAACGGGATTAGTTGACGACTTTTTCTCCTTGCTATCCCTTTCACCAGTTGGAACTGTCTCTGTTGATTGACCACCACCAGTCTGTGGATTCCTTTTTTCTTCGGTAACCAAGGATTGGGAACCATTTTGACACGTGGCCATCATGTTCTAACTCACTCAACTCAAAAACTTTCATGCACAAATGTTGTTGTCAGTTAATGTTGGAAGGAGGCAAACTTTCCAGCTAAGTTTACTGCTTCCACTTACTTATACTTACTTACGGAATTTCTTGGAGCTCCTCATAAACTCATATGCTACTGCACCGGAGTATATAGTTCATGCGCAATCAGTAACTTTTAGCTTGTCAATTGTATTGTGCAATCAAAAGTAGAAACAAAGGAGTCCAAACATGGGACCAATAATTTACATTACAAAGGATATATGTAAATATGACAGTGCACAAGTATAGTAGCAAGTGAGTAAGTAAGTAAGTATGTAGAAAATTATGATCTGTTTGGGATGCGTGCTCGAATCGCACTGTCGTCTCCACCTGCAAACCAACTGGACTAACTCCACTTTGGTGTGTTGTGTTCCTTTTACGAGCGGTTGAGGATAGTTTCATTTTATTCATTATCGTGGCGCTTACCTACTATATAAATCTCAGAGAAATCCATCTGATCCAGCATTTTATTTTTATTGTTGCAGCCTATGGTTGGTACTATAGCTTGTGTAGTTTTTACATCTGGACGCATTTTGTAAATTATGCTTTTTGTTCAACTAATGTAATGGAAATGTAATCACAGCAGATAAATGTATGCATGCCTAACTAACTTTGTGCTTACAAGTATTCAAAATAATTTTGTAGATAGTTAGTTTCTGGCAACTAAAATGGTTTACTATACTATATACTGCACTATATTTAGTAAGTTAGTAGTATTTTAAGATGAGCGTGGAATTGTTTGTTCTATTTTGTGCTAAGAGTTCCCAACAATAGTTAAAAGTGGAGGTCCTTATGCGTAATATATTTGGTTTGGTTAGGTTCACGAGAATCAGAATTTATTGATCAAATATGGCAAGTATGTATGCATGCATGGGTGACGCATTAGCAAGTGTACGGAGAAAACATAATTTTATGCGCGTTAAGAAAATCAAACTAACATGGTTGCAAATATATTTGCAGAGATTTAGCCATTTGTTAGGCTAAATGCGAAGGCCTGCAGAACGGAAAAAGTATAGTAACTGAAGTCGTAAATTAGTCGCTTTCTATTTAAAATGTAGTTTAACTACTCGTGAGAATGAGTTGAATTGTTGTGGTTAAATATTCAGAGTTTCAGCAATTAGCAATCGAAGCTTAAGTAGTAAACGTGCCGTTAAATATTGCATTTGCATTGCATTTTAAATGATGGTGATGGAGAACGCATATGCAGATATGCCTAGGGTTATAATCATGCAACATCACAATGTCATATTTCTGCCTGTTTGCTCTGTTTACGCATCAATGCGCTTCTGTTGGTGGTGTTGAAAGATTTTCTGTTCAGTAAAATTTTTTATTCAAGATAATTATAATTCATTTATTTGTCTAGCATTTGTTTTATTTTCAAGTTTTTATGGAATATGATAAAGCACAGCATGCATGAAGCCAAAAAAAATTAGCAAACAGCTATCAAACTTATCCCAAGTCAGTCAATTCTCTCCATTGCGTAGGATAAGCTAAAATAAAATAAATATGTTCAGTAGTTTCCATACATGTACAACAAACATTGCGATGTATACATCCATAGATTCTCATGTAATTATGGTTTTAAACCTATGGGTATCCTTCAATGCCCAATCAGTCTATTACATATACCTTGTCCGCAAAAAGGAGGTAAATTTTATCCTATCCTACTACACAAATTTATCACACACATGACAGGAAAAATTTACCTCCTTTTTCCGGATAGTCTATACTTAAAACTTACATCCAGATATAGTTGCTATCTTAAATTAGGATTTAGGGACTGCCCAAACTGCAATCATGAACTTTTTTGCATGGTTGTGTGATATTGCATTTTTCCATTATCAAGATTAGTTTATTTCCTCGACAACTGCATTCACAGTTTTTTCAGTTGAGACTCAGAATAGACAAAATTAACAATTCGAACATGACGAATGTATTGAGCAAACTCGGATTGTACTGCCGTGCATTTTGTTTTTTAGCTCTGGAACAAGATAGTCATGGATGATAATTATATGAAATATTTGAGTATATAGTTTTTAGTTGTTATTTCTTTCTTGCGTTTCTGTTCAATCATTAGAAATTACTTATGCACAATACTTATGCTTGTTTATGCATGCTTAGACAATACTTACACATCGTAATACATAAGCAGGTTGCGAACATTGCTTTGCGAATTCCGACTCGGCGGAAGTTAATTAGAGGATTTTTTTGCTACCGGATGGGATTGGCCATTATCTACGCTCGGGTTCATTTTTCGTCTCATTAACAGAGACTACTGTGACAGTTACAGTTCAATCCTACGATAAAGAGTGCTCATGGACATGAATTAAATCATGTACCAACGATGTATTAGTTAATTTCAACATGAAAAGGTAAAATATTTATTCAAGGTGAGTAAAAAATCAACACCAAACAATTGAACATAGAAATAAAATAAGAATAAGTAATATAGGGAAAAATAGTACAATTAAATTGAAGAAATACATGCCAATAATATAACATGCATTCTAAATAACCAAAGAATTACATTCATATTGTGTTATAGATTGGTCTCGAATTTTAGCAATAACCTCCTTGAACGTATCAATCTTAGAAACACCAACTTCCATTTCCTTCGCTTTTTCATGAGCAACACGAATCACGTCCAAAGGTATGCCAGCAAGTCGGGCGGCATTAAAACCATACGACTTGGGACAAGGGCCAGGAGCCAGCTTGTACAAGAACGTAATGGTCTCTTGTGTAGGATCATCTTCATTTTCATTATCCACGATGCAGGCCTTCAATAAAAACATGAAAATAAATTATTGAAACAACAGACACGAAAGACTGTGATTTAGTGATTTATAAGTAGAAATGGAGTTTACCATATGCCCTAGTTGTACAGAAGGAATGTCAGAGAGGCATTTCACAAGGGTGTGGTAATGAGTTGAGAACAAAGTTCGTGAGCCACGGGAAGATAGAGCTCTGGCAACAGCGTATGCTATGCCTGTTCCATCATAAGTTGCAGTTCCACGACCAAGCTCTGAAACCCAAAAATTAATTTAAATTATAAAATTGAGAAAACATTGTTTAATCATGCAAACTATTTGAAAAACATGTCATACCGTCCATCAACACCAATGAATTGTGAGTAGCATGTTTCAAAATAGAGCTAGTCTCACTCATCTCCACAAAAAATGTACTTTCTCCTTCCCCAATATTATCATTAGCCCCAAGTCTAGTGAAAATTCTGTCAACAGCACTCATTTCGCATTTGCGAGCAGGTACGTAGCAACCCTAGTGGATATACACACAGCAATCATATGATGAAAAATTTTGATTACTCTAGGTGTAATTTAAAGTCTCCTACCATATGTGCTAAAACGGTGATCAACCCCACTTGCCGCATTAGAGTGGACTTGCCTCCCATATTAGGACCCGTAAGCAACAGAAAAGTCCCGTCACGTGCGTCATGTTCTTGATCCTTCGAACCAATGATCGAGTCGTTTGAGATAAACGAATCACTTGATACGCATGGATGACGTCCTTGTTGAATATTAATAAACGCCCTATTTGATGCAATTACGGTAGGACAACACATTTCTTCTTGGCTTTCTGAATAATGAGCTAATGATAAGATCGCATCGAGGGAAGCAATGGATTTCACGGCTTCATTCCATTCATCATGACTGCAATGGAATTGAGTAGGTAAAAATTCATATCACATGAAATACATTTAGAAAACATGCAATATGTTAGTTCATCGTACTGTTCATCAAACTGGGCAAATATTCTTCTGGTAATATCTTTCAAGACGCTGTCTCTGATTGCTTCAGCATGCATCAGTCGATGTAAAATATCCTGTAAAAGTAATAGTGATTTGGTTGGGGATTAGGATATAAAGCATTAAAGGTGCTGCACCTTTTTGACAAAAAGAGAGCAGATGATTGTACCTTAGTTTCCACAGTGTGATAGCGTCGAAAACCTTTTCGATTCGAACTCAACTCGAAATCATTAGAAACTTTCACATTTTCCGGTACTTCAATTTGGAACCGATTCTTTTCGGTACCGAAAAACTTGACTTCAGACCGGAGTTCCTTTCCCACTGCTTTTAGATAAGCTTGAGCCTCACTTTGAATTTCGGCGACATCACAAAACGCTTGGTCATACTCGGCAACAACCCCTTGCTTTGGAATAATTTTCCCTTCTTTTGCAGCAGATGAATGATCGAAAGCATTCTATACAAACAGAAACATGTCAATCATTAGCTCAAGCTGTTTACCCTAAACATCATGCCGCTATGGTCAATTTTGGGATTTCAACATACGTCAAAAAATTGCAATAACTTATCCAACGCAGGGAATCCTGACAGAATATTATTTAGCAAATCTGAGCTAACTTCTACGTTCGAGTCTGGAATAAAAAGTTAAATAGAAAAAAAAAAACAAAAAATCATGAAAACACGACGATAATAACTAGTAAAGACTCACTTTTGAACTCGTTTATAATAGAAACACAAGTTTTAAATCCTCTGAGAATATTTAGGAGATCAGTGATTTTACTTTTGGAGTATTTAATACTTTCGAAGAAAAATGCTCTTCCATCTGGATGATGCTTCCAACGATGCGCACTTCCCAAGTAATGAACCCTTTCATTTAAAGTAGAAATGCGAATTTCGCATTAAAAATTAACAGATTTGTAGTCAAGACAAGTCTCATTTATATAAAAAAGAGTGATAAACGTACTTGGATAGTAGTCTTTCGAGATCAGGTAAGGTCTTCAGCAATGGCATTATTTTATCAGTAACTTCATGTAAACTCATAAGCTCTTGAATTGCTTCTTGTCTCATCTTAATATTTTTTGGAGAAGCCAATGGTGAGCATATCCAATGACGAAGTAATCGCTTTCCAAAATTAGTCCCACATTTGTCTACGATAGACAAAAGATTCTGTGGTCCATCAGTAATATCTAAGTTCCTTAAAGTACTGCTATCAAGAACCTACAATAAATAGAGCAAAAAGTAAAAGCTATTCTTCTTGAAGTCATTTCGGCATTGAAGTGAGTGAGTCAAAATTATACCATATTTTTTGGATAAGCAGGCTCAATCCCGTCCATTTTTTCAACAAATGTGTCTATTGGATTGTAGAGCTCAAAACTTTTCATTGAGAGAATGTCATGAACCAACAAGCAATGCTGCAAGTACCAAATAATGCCACCAAAACTTTTGACTCCCAACTCCCATCCGTCCATAGGGGTTAATCCAAGAGAATCATCTGATGAATAGAAAAAAAATCATGCTATATTATCAAAGTAAAACATTTAAAAACAAAAAATAAAAATAATGTAAATTATCTAACTGGGCGACAGCAATTTTTTAAAATTATCCGGCCATTCAATAGAATCAGTATCCTCATTCCAATAAAACTTTTGCTCTTGTATGAATTTTAGAGCTTTCTCGGCGGACCAGAATTCAGACCCAGGAGCAAGAAAATCTTTGAGAACATCATTAAGATTCGCAATTACTTGCAGAGTAGAGCTACGGACTTTTCCTTTCTCGAGCAAAATCTTTAGGAACAAGATGTGGACATTTTAATAGGTAAATACCACAATAAGGCACAATGACTGATTAGTAAACGAAAATATATAAACACTAACTTGTGCAGGTACATAGTGAGAAAGCAGTGTTCGCAGCCTCGACGAATATCGGTCATCTGTAAATTGTCCAACATGAATGGTACCAATGGTAGTGTCGAGAAAACAGACTCCATATTCAATTGCTTCCCCAACAAGAACCTATTGAACCACATTAGTGATTGCAAATACTTTTATGGAGACACGGTAGACTGCACAGGCTGATGAAGCTGACGGCTGAACACAGTTTAATAAGCAAGATATCAGAGAGATTCAAGATAATACCTTTTCTGTGATGGAGTAAAGATAGGAAGATTCCGGATTCATATAATTTGTTCGATTCATATCTTGCATGGAAGGGTAGCGAACACCTTTGGTTGATATTTGACAAATTTCTCTTCTAACAACTTTGTCAAATTTGGTAGGCTTAATCTCTGAAAGTAATAATTATTTATTACAGGTTTGTAACGTTGCTCATTAGCATCTACTAAATAAATCATATAATAGAATAACTATGTGTAAAAGCATACTTTTGCACCGTTCAGCCATCATTTCAGGAGTTTCCGTTTGCTCAATCCTGGCAACCTTATAGCCTTTTTCCACCAGAATGGATGCAAAATGGGAATATGAGATTTCTGGATGACCACAATGAGCATGCTCCCCCTATTTAAAGTTGGTAAACATTACTTCCATTAATTGATACATTCACTTGTTTTTCAAGATTCAACTTTGTCTGTGGATTTAATGAATAGGTAACAAACACTCACTCTCATATACAGAATACCTAGTTCTTGAGCAGCTATCACTGCATCCATGTGATAAAACTCGTAAAATTTTCCGACTTTAAAAAATAAAATCGTATCATAGTTCTTAGCTTTGAGTTCCCACCATTGCCTCATGCCCTACATAAATCATCTGTGTAATTGTGTGGCATCTTTCATTTCCATAAAACAATAAAAACAAAAGTCCAATTAGTACCGGGCTTAAACTGTCAAGAAAATCCTTAGGGATATACACGGTTCTGGGATCATAATCAGGATGGTCAGGCCTCCTTCGCTTAGCATCTGTAATATATTTACTGTCTAGCCATCGATATTTCAGATGCGGCCATTGTCCTATGATTAAAACAGTTCATTAAGCATACCTTTATTCTAGCTTCTTATTTCACCCCAAAAAGTGAATAAATATCAGTCATTTTTTTATGGTAGACAAAGAAACTCACCCTCTTCAGACTGTTCTGAAGACTTAGTCTTCGCAGATTTTGGAGTATTTGTAGTTTGAAGATCCATACCCTTACTTGAACTTTTAGGAGTTCTGTTTGCATTACTATTGTGACCATTTTTAGGAGTAGACTTCATGCTACTAAATCCATTCGACTTGGAGGCAGGTGAACTGTTTTCAAACTGTTTGAAACGTGTGCTCGTATCATCAACATCATTTCCCTCCTCATCACTATCCTCTACATAAATTTTAAAATTCGCCTTTCATTCGATTACTACACGCAACAAGCATTCGAAATCTCAACCAGCAATGAAAGCCATACCTGAAGACTCCGATTCAATTACTCGAACTTTTTTTCTCCGTTTTTCATTGTTCAAAGGCTCACTAGGACGTCTCTTTTTCGAAGCACCTCTGCCAGTAGGCGTACCAGGACTCTCAATAGCATTCGTTACTTTCTCTACCTTTTTCTCCTTCTTGACACTATTACCATTTGACGAACTGACGGATTCAGCGGCAGTACTTGCACCAGAAGAATTCTCTCCATTTTCATTCCGCTTTGGAGTCCGAGTGAAGAAGGACAACAAAGAGCTCTGCATTGTCGTCAGACCACAACAAATCCCTTTAAACAGAAAGCAACACTAGTAAATTGATTATTAAAAACCTTAGGGAACCCCTGCTATATCAGCTTATATCGTGAGAAACTTTAACTCATTGTTAAACTATTAATATCTGTTGTGCTTATACTTACCCTTTACACTGATATCAACTGTCAAACTGCAGTGTAATACAAACACTTAATATACTGTCGAATGTCTATGCTTTGTTAACTCGAAATCGAAAAGAAGAACAAAACAACTGGATGATAGTTATCAAGGCCGGTTTTTTGGCATGCGTTCAGTGTACAGGACACTGCTAAGAAAATGAGAAGAAACCACACTGTTGTGGACTAGAGAAGAAGAACTTTCTGTGTTGTGATGATTTTAGTTTACCGCCGATACGGAACGGCACAAAAGAAGCTCTCCTCCTATCTTTCCTACTCGTTCTTCTATGATTTGCCAATTAATGCGGTGCGCAAGTCTGATAACGCGAAACTCCACACTTTAGAAGAACAGTAACAGTACTGTAAAAAGAAAGAAAAACCATTACGTTGAGTCCAGTTGGCTCCATTTTCCTACTCCATGTTCAAAGCCATAAATAAGAGCTTGGCATTATGGGAACTAGACATTACAAAAAATTGAACAGTGTTAATAACTAAAATTCTTACCGGCACTGTACAACTGTTCTGTGGATATATAGAGATTTGAGTTAGATAATTGCAGAGATTTATGTAAAATAAAATAAAAGAAATAACTAAAAATTGAATTGATATCCAGAACTGCTCAGCTGAATGTTTATTAAAGTGTTAGCATCACTTGAGAAATACATTTTGCCTTTTAGCCAGTTAAAATCTTAAAGCATAAATTACGAGGTAGGATACGAGCAACCCATCGCTACGTAAGATTGTGAGGTTTTTCATGTGACATGTAACAGAGATAAGACATATTTTTCTAATTTTTCACCTTCACCCGCTTTTGAAATGGGAAAATTATTGCACGTTCGTTTGGGGCGAACGGCCTAATCTTGGGGAGTCAGCACGCAGCTTGCATTTTGCTGAAGATGACTATTGCCAAAGAAAAATTATTCTGGCCTCTTTTTTACAAATTTAAGATCATTAGAGATTACAGCAGACATTATCTATAAGCATTTTGGCAAATAAAAGTGTGCAAAATAAATAATAAATCGAATCCGAAATTATAGACGAGCCATTTAGAAATAGAAATAGAATAGTAAATTTTATTTCTTTAATTATACTTGTTGAAGATATGAAGTTATTTTCTTGTTCTTTCTCAACAACTCTCACTTTAAAGCACTCCGTCTTTACTGTTAGCAGTTAAATGCATGAACATTTAAACATGTAATTCAATACACAATCATGATTGAGATGAAACAAATGGCTTTATTGAGCCTGCTGTTCCTGCTGTTGCAATACGGCATGCATGCAAAATGGGAATACAAGGCTGGCTTATCGGCATCGGTGCAGCTCACTTCATAAGAGCCTTTCATTTACTTTATGCCCGTTGTCAATAAGCGCAGGAAATACAATTCACTATCAAAGTAAATAGTAAAACTGAGTTCACAATTTTTTTTCAGTAAATCGTTAAGAAATATATTTAAATTATGAGTGTTATGGAGACATAAGTTTCAGAATGACTTGGTGTTATTTCTGCTACTCTGTGGTTTGATCTTTCTATGAAGATTTCGACTAATATGAAATCTAACAAGTTTGATTTCAAACATCCAAGTTAATTATGGAGAGATCGACTCCTGAAAATATGGATCAGTTTGATTTTCAACGTTCAGAACCGGACGGGGCTCCAAATTCAGCCAGTACCGATGGCTCCCCCTTACCCAAAGCTTCGGGCCAGTATAAGGATCGGTCTTTTTCTTCTGAAAATTCCAATAGCCCTAACAACAAGCCGGTTCAAGAGGCAACCGTCGAAGCTTCACGTGTGACTAATACAGCGCGTTTGTCACATCAGGCAACAATTTCTAGTGATAGTTCATCCACCTTTGCATCTTACGAATCTGCTAGTACTGCCATGTTTGGGTCTGCTGGGCCAGCCGCTTCGATTGTAGAGCAACCGAAAATTCGACCTGGGGAGTTCGTCATGCGGATTCTATTCTCGGAGTTTACTGCACAAGCTGAGAAGAAAATTGAATCTGTAATTTCGGATAGCACGGTAAGTTGAATGAAAAACTTTCTTTTTGTATTTAAAATGTGGCATTCATAGGTAGTTTTAATTGGTGTCACAGGATTTCAAGTTGCTTCAACGGGGAGAGGACCCAATCTTTGATCAACTTTTGACTGGACTTAGCTCAGTTGCAGAGCATTGCTTGCCATCTATTCTTCGCACTTTATTCTCATGGTATGATAGACAAGGTGTCAATTGGCTTGGTAGCCCAATGGCTAGTGGATCCGTTTCAAGTGGAACTAGTAGTAGCTTGACATCGGGCGTTGAATCTTTGGAAAAGGAGCATATTTCTATGGATCCTTTGGTTTTGGAGAAACGAGATATGGCTGTAGAGTTCATCTTTTGTTTGGTTCTAATTGAGGTCCTAAAGCAGCTTCCATTTCATCCTGGTCATCATGATCTTGTTGGAAAGATCGAGGATTTAGCATTCATTCATTTCAAGTACCGTGAAGGGTATGCATTTTTTAGCGTTTTTTCAGCTGGCTGGCATCCACTATTATTTTCATTGTGCAATAACTCCTTAAAATTGACGCTGCTGAATGGTCATATTTGGTTTTGATTATATAGAACTGGTGTTAATGCTGCACATGGGCTGATGATAGCCGATCTGTATGCTGAAGTTTTAGGCGTGCTAGCTCAAGCTCGTTTTGCTTCAGTCAGAGTACGCTTTTTGAACGAATTGGCGGAATTAAGAGGAAAAGAAGCAAATGCCTCCATCACACAATCGATTATTTCGTTGTTGATGGGAATGAAGTTTTTTAGGATCAAAATGGCTCCCATCGAGGATTTTGAAACGTCTTTTCAGTTCCTTACAGAGTGTGCAAAATATTTTCTTGAGGTTAAGCAACGGGATATCAAGCATGCGTTGGCTGGTTTATTCGTTGAAATATTGGTTCCTGTTGCTGCTGTAAGGACATATTTATTAAATATTTGAAAAATGTATCTCATTTCTAGCGTACTAACATGATATATACAAGTTGCATGTTAAGTTGAAATTGTATTTAATATAATTATATTTTACAGACTGTAAAGCATGAAGTTAACGTTCCATGCTTGAAAAACTTTGTCGAAATGCTGTATTCGCCAACTCTTGATATGTGTACGAGAAGTAAGCACAGACTGGCCATATTTCCTTTGGTGACATGCCTACTTTGCGTTTCGCAAAAACAATTTTTCCTCCACAATTGGCACTACTTTTTAGCCATGTGTTTGTCCCAGCTAAAAAGTCGAGAACCGAAAATGTCTCGTGTCGCATTAGGTAACTATATAAGCTGGATCATTTCATTCAATTATAACAGTTATTTTAATTGCTCTTTTTTTAATGGTTTTCAGAGAGTTTGTACAGGCTGCTGTGGGCCTATATGATTCGAATAAAATGTGAAAGCAATTCTGCTACGCAGTCCAGGCTTCTAAGTGTCGTAAATTCACTTTTTCCAAAGGGGTCCAAGGGTGTAGTACCACGAGACACTCCGTTAAATATATTCGTGAAGATAATACAGTTCATTGCTCAGGAGAGATTAGACTTTGCAATGCGAGATATTGTATTTGAGCTTCTTTCTGTTGGTCGACCGATCAAAATAATCCTAACACCAGAACGGATGAACATTGGGCTACGGGCGTTTCTTGTTGCAGCTGATTCCCTTCAGCAAAAAGATGGAGATCCGCCAATGCCACGATCTGCTAATGTGATGCCCTCGGGAAATACTTTGCTTCGAGTTAAGAAAACGTTTCTGAACAAAGTTTTGACCGAAGATGCTGCTCGAAGTATCGGGATGGCTTCCTACTTTCCACTGATTCGAAAGGTTTTCACTGAAATTCTAAGAGCCTTGGATCTTCAATGTGGTCGTCCATTGATGTTAACTTCCGTGAAAGAACAAGAAGAGTCATTACTCACAGGAGATCGAAAAGCTAAGATAGATTTATTTCGAACATGTGTAGCTGCAATACCGAGACTGATTCCTGACGGAATGTCAAGGTCCGAACTTTTGTCTCTGTTGTCTCGACTAACTCTACATATTGATGAAGAGCTGCGAGGTTTGGCCTTCCAAAGTCTACAAAGCCTTCTTATTGACTTCCCTGATTGGAGAAATGATGTACTGTCTGAATTTGTAACATTTACATCGAAAGAAGTTCCCGATACTTCCCCGCAGCAATTAGACAATGCTTTGAGAATGCTTTTGCAGCTTTTGACTAGTTGGCGGGGTATTACCAGTGACGGACCGCCAACTACTGCTGCATTCAACAAAAAGGCAGGAACATTTAGTGAGTACGGTTTTGTAAAAGGAAGGAGAGACCCGACTTCATTTGGAGCACCTGGTCCTGCCCCTAATTTGGCTACATTCTATCAAACGGAGGGTCTTGCTCTGCTTATGCTGTGCAGCGTCCGATCATCATCTAGAAGACTTGCTGTACACATATTGAAAGAAATTAAAGCCCTTGCAGATGCCGTTGGTGTGAATGAATCGCCTGTTATAGATGTGCTGGATAAGGTTTGCGCAGCAGCATGTGAAAAAATGTGCTCTATCCTGCCAGCTGGAGAACGAGTTGCAGTCCTTTCTGCGATTTCGTCTAACTCTTTGGATCTGCAGTGGTTAACTGACCGAAATTGTCCAGCCTGGTATGCTCAAGAGGATGAAAATCTTCCTGCTCCAATACCGACTACTACTTTGTCCGGCAGCTTGAGCATACTTCAACCGTCAGTTAGTATCCACAATTTTGCGACCGATGTCTCTGTTTACAATGATGCGTGGGCTATGTGTTTGAAATACTTCCTGGACATAAAAAATGTGACAACACAATGTCCTCGAGCAGTTCTGGAGTCGTGGTCAATTCTTATGCCAAAGATCAATTCTTTATACTCGTACTTGGAGCCGGTTCCTTTGCAAGACAACAGAGCCTCGTTACTTCGTAGTGCTGCGGCTCCTCGTAAGCCCCCAACAAACCGGAGTATGTATTTGAAGTTGTGGAGAAATTATCTATTATTTGCATTCAGAACAGTACCACCTAGTGTTGGCTCGACTCTTCGATGCATCTCTCCAGAAATGGTGGCTAGCTCTTCGCCAGAAGCTTCAGATGGTCGCGAAGGAAAAAGTCCTTTGCCGCTGACTTCCGCAATGCTATTTTCTGTTACTCCATCTACATTATACAAATTAGTCATTCCATTGATACGATCGGATATTACCGATATACGAGATTTGACAGTATATTCACTGGGCCACATCAATCATCTTGCAGTAAAGTAAGCATTTTTGTCAATCGACTGTATTCTTATACCTAGGTACATTACAAAAACTTGTGCTTTTCAAGAGGGATGATCTATTATATTATTCAAGTCAGTCCGTATACGTTGACCACAGTATGGTATTACCTATGGTATAGGGAAGTAACGTTGTCATGTGTATGGTGTAATCATTTGATTTTTTATTCCAGAGATCTGTTTGAAGACATAGCGTCTTATTTGAAGGAAGCTTGTGATCGCAAGCAGGAAAATGTTAGACGACGAAAACGAAAAGACAACCTTCGACTTCAAATTCTACGCATACTAGAAATAATGTCAAAGGAGAACACATTCGGGAAGATGGCAAGTAATTTGTCTCACTCGTTTACTTCATCTAGTCTTGGTCACCATTTGAGTGATTCTGGGTCAATGTTACCGCAACCAGTCACTGAGTTCTTGGAGTCATGCAAAGGATGGTTGGAAAATGAGACTGATAGAGAAGGGGGTGGAGAAATGAGACTGAAATGCTGTACCATGATACACCAATTGCTCAATAGTTTTGAACTCGACCTGAGAGAGAATGTACTGAAACGAGAAACTCGTAAACAGTTGTTTCAACTGTGCATAAGTTGGGCTGGACCATATGCCTTTGTTTTGGGCAAAGATGGAACCACTCCTCGACCGGCTATGAGTGGTTCACCAGAGAGTGCAGTGTCTAGTAACTCGACTCAGGAAACGCATTTGGATTTTGCTGCTCTTCAAGCTGCTGCTTCACTACTGACTTGTGGTCCAATATTTCAGACTAGTCTGTTATCTGAAGATAGTCATTTGTTTGCTTGGATTGACAATCTCCTCTCATCCAGCAGCACGAATGTTGCTGAATTAGGAAAGAATACCATTATATTTCTGCTGGAATTCAATCCTGATGCCGGCGCTTTGTTAGATACTGTTGTTGGTCGATGTTTCACTGGTTCCAGTCAGATTGCCGATGCTTGTTTCAAAGCTATTTCGACGTTATTCTCTGCAAAGGAGTATCCGTGTGATCGATATGTTGCGATTATAAACACGGCTTTATTGTATTCGGGAAACACAAGAGCGAGTCTTCAACAAACTGCGTTTCGGCTTCTGCAAATTTTAGATCGACGATTCTTTGGTGGGATTTCACCATTGCATTTACATCCTCCTGGAATGAGCCATGATACTGAAGACATGTCTAACACTTTGGATTCCCTACTGAATCGACTACCATTTGCCAAAGATCAGAAATATTTATCGAAACAGCTTTCTCTTCTTCATCCTGAACTCACGATGCCCATGTTTTCTGGTACGCTGACTTTCTGATTTTTATCGGTCGATTTTTTTCTTAAAGGGACTATTACTGATTTATACCTTGGTGTTTCTAATGTTAATATCCTATTTTTTAGAAATCTCATGGAGAATGAAATCTGCGAGACCCGATGTTCGACAAAGTTTGCTTCGATATTTGCAGCCTTGGTTACGTAACATGGAATTAATTGATCCTGCGATACCTAGTCCCAACGTGTTGATCTCCTTAAAAAATGTCTTTTGGGACGGCTCTTGTGATAGCTCTCGTCACTTCCATTCCTCTTCTAGCTCTTGTTCACTATGTGGACGGAAATTTTGCGATGATATCGATCGTTTTGTGTCTCGAGGCTGGGGCTCTACTGAGGCCACTGAAATGGTTCTTAACAATCTTATGTATTTGACTGCTAAGGTAAGAATTAGTGTAATAACTTAACGTAATATGTGATGGCGTATTTCTGACTATTAATATGCATATAATATGTATTGATTATAGTTTGGCGAAGAGCACTGCCGAGAAATTGAAGAATGCTGGGAAACACTTTGCTGCTCCTCTGTGAGCAATCAACGTGTAGTCCTTTACTATCTTCTAATAGTGACCGGGCTTGCACCAAATGAGATTCTCCCACATGCCAAAAGGATTCTGATATACTTGTTCAGGGCTCGGCCTCTTAAGCTACTTGAAGACCTGACCGCAGAGTTACAAACTGTAGAATCTCTCAGCTGGCTCATAGAGCGAACCGAGACTCCACCATTTTATCGACTTTCTCATCTTCGGAAAGCTTCCAGCTACTCTGATACTAACGGAGGATCCTATAGCAATGGACTTCAAAATAACATGAATGTAAATGCAAACAGCACCTCCCTTGGAACCAGCAATTCCGCTAACCTACCCTTCTCACGTTTGAATCCGACCGAAATGGAGAAAGGAACTATTCATACCAAAAGACGGTCGGCTGAAGAACCTGGTGTTTTTCAACAAGCTCCGCCTCAGCCGCACCTTCGATCTAGTAGTAGTGGTGCGGCTCATTTATTTCGGTCTGAAAAAACTCGAACCATCAGTGGTCCTGCTGCTCTACCAGATACTCATGGCTTCATATCGTCTGAAAAGTCCAAATATCGAGCTACACTATACGAGTCAGAAGTAGCTCATTGTGGTTTGAACCAAAGGCCTACTCCTAGATGTCCAAGTAGTGATACCATTGCAGCTGTACAGCCATTTGGAAGAGAAGATGGAAGTAATGGAGAAAATGAATGCGAAACAGCCGATATGCAGAGTAAGTTTGTTCCATTGCCGATGCCAGAGTATGGGGGATATTATGCTCCGCTCAAAGAGTTTCTACCTCCGCAACCTGTGGCTCCATTTCATCGATGTAATCTGGCTCTCATGTTTATTTGTGAGCTAATCAATGAGGGAACAGTACTGTCTCTGGCGAACACCGAAGAAGACAAGAAGCAAAACCAGGTCGATTGGTGCAGTCAGTACATACCACTTATGATCCACATGGCGTTCTTGGGCTTAGACCATTTGAGGCCACTTGTGCATCAACATAGCTATAATTTGTTGATAAACCTTATCACTGTTGCAACAGCGCACAAAAATCACCTTACTGTTGCAAAGTTATTGTTAAACCAAACCACCATGGATATGACATTGGGTCTGTCGGTTCCTCATGTTTCGCTTCCGAATATCAACTTTTTGGGTTAGTCAAAATATATGCTCTAATATAGTTAACTGTTATCGGTTGTTACAGTATACCACTAAACCCTGCTACCGTTTTTAATGTAATATTACAGAAAAGCATGCTGTTTTTTCTGCCACAATGACTCCTGCAAAGTCGACCATGTCAGAAACGATTGCAGCAAGCAGTCCCAGCACACAAAGTCCTTGTCCAAGTTCCAAGAGTAGTCCACAGACTCCATCTAAACGAGTTCATACTCCTGTAAACATTCTTGTAGTAACTCCTGAGCCACAAGAGTACTACTCTAGTCGACCGTTAACGATTGAAGAGATGACTCTGTCCTTGATAAAGTTTCTTGCTGAGCATCGAGGTCAACCTTTGTGGAGTTGTGAAGATATAACTGCTCGGTTATGGAACATTTGCAGTTCAACCCAGCTGTCAGCTTTGCTGCAGAACAGTTTAGACATTTTTGTTCAGTCTTACCCTTCATCTTCTTTGGAAAAAAGATGGGCTCAAGTGGCTCTACAAATTGGACTAGCTTGTCCTTCTCGACATTATGCTGGTCGGTCACTTCAGGTTCTCCGAGCATTGAGAGTACCACTTGTCCCTCGAGTGCTAGGGGACATTCTATCAAGACTTGTTGAAACCGTAGCAGAACCAGGTGATGATATGCAAGGCTACGTGACCGAGTTGATTTTAACTCTTGAAGCATCTATTGATGCTATTGTTGTAAATCCGGATGCTGAACTTGGAGATATGGGAAACATCGAAAATATGATGAAGTGTGACTTAGATGATGAGAAATGTTATTTTGGAAAAAAAGAAGACCTCATATCTTCTATTCGTCCAAGAAGTGGAACTGAAACATATGCTAGTGACTCTAAACGACCGGATTTACCAAGATCACGTTCTGTCCAGAGTCTTGTTGGTTTTGATGATGGCCGGGGTGACGAAACCCTGGAAAGATTGACCCAAGAGAATGGAATCGATGTCATCACTCAAGTTTTTTGGCTGGCGATGTCGTTACTAGAGTCAGACTATGAGCATGAGTATTTGCTAGCACTAAAGCTATTAGATAAGGCGATGGAAAGGTTACCATTGGATCATATGGATTGTCGGGACAAGCTAGACCGAGTTCACAATCAGTTGCAATGGAATTCATTTAATGGCTGCATTTTGCTTGTTTTGAAGGGCTGCACCAATCCGAATACATTTGAACAGGTTAGTATTGTATGTGCAGTACACCATTGATAGCCGTTTGATTTGGAACTCTATCAGTCCAATACAACACCAATACATTTTTTGCATAAAATTTGGTACAAAACTGACCGAGAATCGCATTGCTTATTTTTCTGATTATTTCCAATGGAACAGTGGAAAAGCATACGGGTCCCCATCAGTCCTGGTGTTGGGAGATCCATGTTTTCCTACCGTGCCATTTTGCTATGGAATCTATTACCATACGATGTCACAAACAATTTATTATATCATACTATGTATTTAAATGAAGAAAAATCTCTTTTACATCCTATCAAGGCCTAAATGTGCCTTTGAAGTCTTTGTTTATTAAATCTTTTCGTACTCATTCACTATTTTTTTAAATGCACCAATGCTCACTACAGTAATAATCCAAGTGTTTTATTTTATTTGTCCAAATTATCAACCATCAGTTCATAATTTGAGCTTTTCTATCGATTCAATAACTCATATTTATGGCAAATTGACTTTAAACAAATAATAATAATGTTGTTTAAAAAACATTTTTCAGAGTCTTGCTGTTCTATGTCGGCTAATTCCGCTATTGGATTTAAACTTTGTGGATCCTACTGGAGAAACAGGATTCCCACTAACAGTGATGGCGATCCTCCCATTTTTGCTGTTGCATTATGATGATCCTACTACTCTCTGTGTTCAAGCCTCGAAGTTGATCGCTGAGGTAACTAATTATTTTATGTGCATGTATATTTTCAATCAGCTAGTTTTTGTCGGTCCATTCCATGAAAGCGATGCATGGAGCGAAATCAGGTGTGTATCGGCATTTGGTCATTCTAAGCAGACTTTTTTGCTATTTCCTATGCCGAATAGGTTTACTATCGGAATACTTTATTAGTCACTATGTTTTTTTATTCCAAATTGTTCCATGCACTCAGGTTGCTGCCAACAAAGGAGAAGATGGAAACCAACCTCTTCAGCATTTGTCAACAGTTATGAATCTGTACAGTCGAAGAAGTTTTAGTAAAGAGAGCTTCCAGTGGACAAAATGTGTGATAAAATACTTATACGATTCATATTCTCACTTGGCACCCCTACTATTGGGCTTCCTATTGGATGTGCTGGAAAAAGGTCCGTCTTCCATTCAACCTGCACTTCTCACTGCACTTAATTGCTCTTTCAACTATGTGGATCTGACTACTGTGAATACCGTCAGTACAGATCTTCTGAGGGCTATTTCGAAGCACCTCGATGTAAGTATAAAAATTTGTCGTGGATTTCATGTTGGGTTTCGTTTTCTTGTCGTGTTTTCAATTGTGAAGCAAGTTAAGCTCAAAGCAGTGTTTGTGTCCGGCTCATCCAACATCTAACAGGTTATCTTAGTCGATTGCAGTATTATTTCGAGTCATATTGTTATTTATTTACAATTATTTTGGTAGGACATGATAATATCACATCACAGTCACATATTATGTGACTGGTCCCTTTATGTGCATTCGGAATCTCAAAAGCATATACTCACTTAGCCGACTTTTTTTTGTATATGCGATGCAATATGAAAAAAATATATAAGCAGTTTTAAAGCTAAAAAATTCACATTCTGCTATTACCTTATGTAATCAATACTTTTTATTTCCTTTAGGGGCAACATTGGAAGGAATCTTTGCGCATCCTGAAACTAGTTGTTACCAGATCTTCCTGTCTAGTCGCTCCACCACAACACTTCCCCTCTTATTCTGGTAGCTCCGGTCCATCATCCATGGCATGGGATACAGTGAGTACGGCCTCTTCTGGTGTGTTTTGTTCAGACGTGGAATTTAATGGAAAGAAAGAACTCCCTGGTCGAACAATGGAATTCACGTTTGATGTATCTCAGACTCCCATCATTGGACGGAAATATATTTGTTCGACCGGTGGAAAAGATGGTGCTCATATGAACACCACCAATAACGGATCGACATGGGCGACTGGAGGGCTGGCTCAGAGATCTAGTTCTGTTGGGGAAATGGGAAACAATTCTGCGGGTTGTGGCGGTGTGGTTCAATGTGCTTGGAAACGGCCTTGGCAATGTCAAAGCAGAGTTCGCGAGTGCCTTGTGAATGTATTGAACGCATGCGGACAGCGTGTTGGTCTTCCAAAGAGCCCTTCGGTAATTTTTTCATATTTAATCGCATTTTTTTAGTATTTCAATTCGCTATTTCACCTGACGAATTCGATGGCCCTGTTTTTTTATGTCATTCTCAAGTACTTCTTTGAATGTGTAGAAATTGTGCAAACAAATGTATCTGTTCTTGGGTGTAAATATGGAACAAATGTTTTAATCGACTTTTGTTTATTTTTTTCCAGGTTGTTTTCAGTCAAAGTTCTGAACTACTCGAACGGCAAAGTAGTGTGGCTTCGTCCACAGAAGAAGTTTCTGGAGCCATTAACGACGTTTCTGGTGCTTCCAGAATCGACGATGGCTCTGCAAGTGATGCTCAATTCCGAGTTTTCAGAGATTTCGACTTTTTGGAATATGAACTTGAGTCTGTGGAGGGTGAAAGTAACGACAACTTTAACTGGGGTGTTCGACGTCGACCGTTTGCTGAGTTTGCTACTGAGCCTGAAACAGAAGGAGAAACTGAAAATGAGACATTGACAACAACAACATCCTCTCATTCTCAAGTGAGTTCGGATGCCTCTTTTATCACCACTGTGCATGGACCGGCATCATCTTCGGCCAGGAGGCCAGTCGATATGCAACTGCAATCAGGAAACCCTGAGGAGTCTTCCGATGAAGAAGAAATAGGACTTTCTCCGTTGGATGAAGTAGAAACTCCGCTAGAAGAGCTAATTTCAGAACCTAGAAATACTCAGTCAAGCTCATTGACAATGATCGAAACCACGACTTCTTCCCAGATGTCATCTCCAGCTAGATCGAGAAGATTGTCTGAAGGTAGCATGGACTCAAGAAGTGAAGAAGAAAGTACGCCTTGCAACACGTCTTCGCAAGATTTTTTGTCTGACATGAAGACCGAGTCAGAAGACGCAACTGCCAACAGATCTAGTGACTTTTCAACTCCACCACCGGCTACTAACTATTCGAGTAAAGAAACTTGTAAGCTTCCTTTGTTGGAAGATGAAGAGGATGATGGAGAGGATGAAATCCTGTAGTTTTGTAATTGGTTGGTCAACATTCTTCCATATATTAATATTCTTGGTCGTTAAAATTAAATTTCGTACAAATACGTGTGCAAGTTTATGGTAATTCATATATGGTATAGGGCAGATAAAATATTGCAAAACAAGTTGCTCCGAACATTGTGTTTTAAATTCAGTTGTATTGAAATTAAATTTAGCATAACGTTACGATGTGTACAATGGATTTCTACATGAAACGAATACCAGTTAATTTAAATGCGCACAATTCGGATTGTCATTATATGCATACATTATGTACTATAAGATTGGTTTATAGAAAGTTTTTCGTAGTTTTAATGATCTTTTGATAGTGTGAAACTGATGATGTTCTTATAAGCAATTGAAAAATCGCAAAATAAATCGCTTTTAAATAGCGTATTATGCACGCACGTATATGTATGTTTAATCTGTGCAGTGCATATGTCATCCATTATATTTTAACTTGTATCGGTGTAGGTTTTACATTACAAATTCGCGTTTCGTTGCTCCATGCATTCTTTCGGTACTCCGGTTACTCGAGTATTGAGTGCAACTGCGATTTTAGTTAGCTTATGGTTCATATTCATCGGAAATTATTTTTTTCTCATAATACATAGTTGACCTGGACCGCTATTCTCGTATAAATAATCTCGAATTAATTACGCGTCCTAAAAAAAGTCGTGCAAATTGCTGGTAGTACGGATCCAATAGAATGATTTCCAATCCAAACAAATATTTATTACTCTTGCTACATATCTTATTTTGTGCACCTATTAGTACATCGAAGGTGCGAACGCGAACTAAAAAATCAACAACCTGTGTTAAACGAGTTAGCGACGCTTGTTAAAGCGGATTTAAGATATTAGATTAAACTCACTCAGAATTACATGTTTGATTAGTGTAGGCGAATATTCTTTAGTATAGGTCAGTACATAATTGATAGTGTATGAATGCAATAAACACTACAATTAATTAACATTTACAGTACTGCTGATATAGAACTATCAAGCATAGCCACATTAGGTTCATTCATGAAATTCGTTTTTGGATAACTCTCTTTGTTTATAAAAATGGCAACTTTATGTTTTGCCACAATTTTTTTTTCGTACGTGAACTATTTTAAGGCTGAGAAGTTTAGTTATATGTTGTGTCAATAGATCGCTACTTTTTAAAATTTTCCAAGTCATAGCAGTTTCTTCTATTTCATTTATTTTTAGGGATCGGTCCGCGCTGTGTTAATCCTTCAAATCGCTTGAAGGTGTAATTAATAAATACCCAGTCATTATAGGTACCAGCTTCACCATCCTTACAATCCTTCGCTGGAGTAGCTGAAACAGAAAATGTGATTGGTTTTAGTAACTTCGGACACTCACCTACGATATCCTGTTTGCATATGATATGCATACGCAGCAAAATAAATAAACACGGCGTAGCTACTGCACTGTAACGTTTGAAACTTACGAAGTTTAAGGTCCACATCTGGAAATTCGTCAAAATTAGAAGTGTCGTCAATTGACTTAACATTGACTGGTATAGCAGCAGGACGCTCTCGAATATGCTCCCAGTCTACACCCCTAAAGAATTGTATATTTTTCAAGTCTTCAATTCCTTGCTGACTCCCCAGTCTCTTGTCAGGTTCGCAACAAAATCTGCGTTCAATACAAGATTTTAGATTAAATAATACAATCTAAAAAATAAGACTGCTCTATAAAAGCAATCCTTCATCCCACCAGCTATTTCCCGAGCTAACTTACCGTAATATAGCATTTTTCGCCTCCTCAGATATGGGCACTTCAGGAGGGAATACAAGAGTTTCTCGCCAGTTCATAACTTTTCTGTACGTTTCTTGTGGATTTTCACTACAAAAAGGTGGATATCCTAAAGACAAAAACAACCATGAATGAAATCTTTCTATCCATTAATCGAACCGGAATAGTTACCACGCATCAAAATCACGAGGGACTTGCCTATAAGCATTTCATACATGATGACCCCTAAGCTCCACCAATCACACGCAGATCCATAACCTGTTTGTTGAAAAACTTCCGGAGCAATATAATCTGGAGTTCCAACAGTGCTGTATGCTAAAGCTCTCCTGTTCTTTTTCCAGCTTTCAGCTCTTCTCTTACTATCCAAAGGACTCCAATTTCCAGCAAAATCTGAAGGCTTTGCCTGACTTAAATCCCTATAAAATTCTGTACGATGAGATTTCTTGAGACCGGTACATAGTCCAAAATCCGAAAGCTTGATATGACCTCTAGCATCTAATAGGAGATTGTCGGGTTTGATATCACGATGAATGAAACCAAGGCGGTGAATGGAATGAATCGCAAGAGCTGTTTCAGCGATGTAAAACTGTGTACATTCTTCTGAGAGTGTGTCTTTTTTCATTAGAAGGGTCATCATGTCACCTCCAGGAAGAAATTCCATGATCAAGTACAAATTAACGGGATCTTGGAAACTGTAGTACATTTTTACAACCCATTGATGATCAGCTTCGACTAGAATGTCTCTCTCAGCACGGACATGGGCAACTTGTTCCTTCTCAAGCATATCAGCTTTTCGCAATATCTTCATAGCATACACATGGCCAGTGTCTTTTTTTTGTACAAGACGCACTTCACCAAATGCCCCACGTCCAATCACTTTAAGTGGTTCAAAATCTTCTACGCCTAAACGAGCTCTTTTAAGTCGTAAAAACTCGGTTTCACGCTGATTATGTTGATTCCGTTTTTGTTCCTTTTGCTCTTCACTAAGGCTTTTCATAGATTCCTCAAGTCGAGCAAGTCGTTGCTGCCTTTCCACATGTTCTGACACTAAATTACTATAATAATTTTCCAGCGTTACTTTCGCCTTTGTAGCTTTATCCAACGTATGTCCGCTAAATCTGATGTTGCACTGAGGATTAGACAAAAGATTTGATCTCTGTAATATTCCTCCAGCTCCCCCAACGGCACTTCCATGGTCATGTCCAGTGCTTCCCCCACTACTATCTGTGTTCGAATTCCCAGGTTGCATACTTATCCTTCAGTATGCCTCCTCCTGCCTGATGGAAATTATTAAGTGAGGTGACACTTCACACCTGGTTAGTGTTGTGACACAAGACTCCCTTTCCTTCGTCACAATCAAAAGTAATCAAATTAATGAGCACATATAGGCGTTAAAAATTGGAACGAGAAGGTTAGACGATCAAATCGGTGCACATAAATAACACTAGTCAAAGTGCGTACGTAAAACTCCACGCAAAGGTCATTCACATGTCATCCAGAAATTCTGTAACAGAATTCCATGACAATGAACATTTTAAACCGTTGAAAATTCAAAAACTACTAGCAGTTTAACGTAAGGAGGCAGAACAAATATTGTAATCAATGGTACCAAGGAACTATCGTGTTGACAATTAATTACTGTAACACCTTTATAGAATAGCTGCCAATCATTTTCACTCACAAAAATAGACAACCCCTGAGTGTACTATTTATCACAAAAATCTCTTTGCAAAGTTAAAGCATTTTCATTGGGGTCACTTGCTTATTCCAAATTTTGTTATTCCTAAATTTGCAAATGAGCCACAATGACAATAAAATTATTGTTTGCAATTTTGCGTTACAATTCTTTCTCCACAAACAAGCACATCCATGCACTATAGTTTGTAATAGGATTGCAGAAGGTTTTGTTTATGCACAAATCATAGAACATTCATCGCTGCACTCTTTCATATGTTCGTACCATACGGATCAGTAATTACTATCCCTATACTCCCAGCGTCCCAGCAAATAATCTTTCCATCTTCTTTTGCTATTCAATAGAAAATGTAGTTATCGAGCAGTCGTCATCTAAATTATGCTTTTCGCATTTCATTAGAAGTAAGGTAACCCTTATTTTTTCAGCTTACATTCTTGAAATGTGGAAATACAAATGTTTCACATGTGGAGTTTCGAGTATTCCATCACTGGCCTGATAAGTCTGGATTTTGCTCAGCATACAGCAGCAAATTATTGCCTAAAAATATCCCTTCGTATTTTTACATAGCCAATTGTGTGTATGTGTATGTGTAATATGTGTGGTGTAGAACGTGCAGTACAATTGCACAGAGGAAAAACTGTAACCCCGATCAATCCATTACTTCAACTACTGACTTTTGGTCGGTCGTCATTTCAGTCATTTAAATGTGTGTATTGTTTTCAGTACAGTAAGTACAGTTAGTGGTAGTCAGTCATATCTTGTTTGAATTAAATGAATTACTAGTGTTATCTCGTTTTTACTTTGATTAATCTCTGAGAAAACCCACAAAACGTTACTTGTGAATCTCAAACAGCTCAAAAACATATAGTTAAGTAAACCAAAAATACTGCGAAACTCTTTGATTGCAATTTTAGACAGTACTTTTAGTTTGTTTTTGTTTCTTAAACTTCGACTGGGGTTTTGAAGATGTATTAACTTGTACTGTGGAATGTGATATTTTAATAAACTCGCGCTTGTAACTATCATGCTTCAAAAAAGCAAGTCAATGTCGATGGATACCCATTCCGGGTATCGAAAGAGAAAGCCAGCCCCTCCGAGGCCCCCCCAACCACGACTCCAGGTATGCATCATTGATCCCTTCGGCTTCAGTTTAACTTGTTCGTGCTATCATATTCCATTAGTTAGTATAGTAGTATTACTACTACTACTAGATGCCTGAAGTTCATATTTTGAAATGAATTCTGTTTTTCAGACAAGTGGAGACTCTAATAACGAAGGCTCAACTTCAAAATTTACAGCGTCGAGGCCACCAATGGTCAGTACAGATTTGATTGACTTTGCATATCCATCGAATCAGGGACGCAGAGTTTCCGCCCCAGTTGGGTCTGTCCCGAAAGTAGGTGGATTTTTGTTGTTTGATTTGATTATCACGTGCACGTTTCTGTATATTTTATGTTATTGTATGACTCAGCTAATGTTTTGTGTTCGCTGATATTGTAGGAAAAGGAATATTTTTACAGGGTAGGAGCTTCTGTATTTTACGTGAAGTCATCATTGAAAAACTCAACCTCAGATAAACCGCAGGCAAACCCGTTTAGCCCACCTAGACCTTCAGCACAATCTTTGCTATCTACTCCAACGCACAATAAACATGTCACTAGTAAAACTGCTCCGTCAACTGCGGTTACAAATCATCCTGTAAAATACTTATCCAAGCCGACCATAATCAGGGCGTCTGGAGCATCCTCGGAGACTGCAACTCCATTCTCAACCGAAACAAGTGATAATCAACAACACTGCTACAGGAACTTTTCTGGTGCATGGGATGAGCCATCTAAGTCAAGTTCCACTGCTATCCGACCACTGCATTCCTATACTAATCCTGACACGTACTCCAGTAATTATCAAAAGATTGCTGAAGAAATTGCCTCAAGTGATAATGGAGGCAATTACTATGATGATCCTCCAAATGAGGATTTTGTCAATACTGAAACTATGTCATCTCCACCTATGCCAGAAATGTCACCGCCACCACCCCCTCAAGATGGTGCCTTTATGGAGAACACTTTTAGATCTGATGCATTCTTTGATGTAGACAAAAGAGACTCAGGATCAGGAGGATCAGGCACACAATTGGTTCGTATGCGCTTCGTAATCTAAGGCTTATTTAATTATTTGTTTGTAAATTGTGAGTGTATGCAGTTCATTTAGTGAAGTTTGGTGATTAAAATTTTAATAAAAATTATTCGCAGGCCAGTGACATGGATAGAGCATACGCAATTGCATTGTATGATTTCATGCCTGAATCCGACGGAGATTTAATGTTACAGGTGGGAAAAAAATACTACGATAAACTGTGAACATTTGTGTAGGAAATAAATGTCTCTATAACTGAAAGAGTGAGAGTTGGTGTCCCAATATTTTAACTCTAATTATGTTAGTTTGTTAGTATTACATTTTCTTCTATCTTAGGCTGGGGACGTAGTTGACCTCATCACGAAAATTGATGATAGTTGGATGTATGGGAACTGTGGGGGCGTTTATGGTTTATTTCCTACAAACCATGTGAATATTGTTGTGCCTCTGCCTGACGAAGAAATTGATGAAAATGCGGTTGCTGCTCAAAGGGAAACAGTGGAACCGGAAGCGCAAGTTTACAAAGCTCAAGTTCTATATGAATTTAAGGCTGAAACAGAGGCAGATCTGAATCTACAGGTATTTTTTTAGATTTGCAATGGTTTAATCTACTATTGTTGAATGATATCATCACCTCCCAGCATGATGTTATAATCCGAATCCCTTAATTTTGCAGGTTGGTGATACTGTAAACATCACCGGTCGCATCAATGAAGACTGGCTTTACGGAGAAGTGAATGGTTCAAAGGGTCAGTTTCCGGCTGTTTTTGTTGACAAAGTTCCAGAGAATTTGTCTTTTACGACTATATGAATTTAAGAGCTTTGATTAATATTCCCAAAGCACTATATTTTTTAATGTTTTGAAGTGATAATCTGAATCATATGGGCTGCCTATCGCGACATCATTCTCTTTAGGTCGCCTTATGCTACGTCGCCATTTTTACGTCGCGGACTCTTTAGGGTGCGGATCTTTACGTCGCCCTAGAGAAAATGGAGATGTCAGAGTAAACTAAACATACGGATTAAAAAATAATCATAACTGAATGTTTATGCTTTAATTACAATAAGAATTAAAAAAACCGCATCTGATCCGCACCCTAAAGAGTCCGCGACGTAAAAACGGCGACGTAGAATAAGGCGACCTAAAGAGAACGACGTCGCGATACGCAACGATATTTTTGTGATCTGATTTCCGCAAAAGTTAGTTTGAATTCGGTTGATTCAATTGAGTTATTTAGTGCTATATTGAGTTAGAACCTGGCGATTTCGCTTTTTTACGTTTGTTAAGAATGGCCATAGGTTCTTTTTTATTTTGTAAACACGGTTATTTATTCCATATTCTGCAAATTACAAGAACAGAAGTAAAATATTTTATTGCTAGCTTTATATATTGTAGAAATTTAAGTTTTTGAGTGTAGTTGTATTACCATAGTCTAAACAAGTGCGAACATGTTGTCTTAATGCAACTTATGGACCAAAAATTTAAAACTAAGGAAAAATGAATAAGAAGTTTCAAATTTTATATATCAGGCGCGCAAAACAAAGCTAACTTTGTAAGTATATATATATATATATGTAAGTAATGTATGCGAGTTCATGGTTTGCAAATTCTTTAAATAGCAGAAACCCATAACGTTGATTCTAATGTTTAGTATTCAGCATAATTTAAGTTGGATTATTAGATTACTGTTAATGTACCTAGTTTCGTAGTTGATGCTTTTCAGACATTGGAAGTTTAGTCATTGAATTTATCGTTGTTTAAGTTCAACTTTGTTCAACTTAAATATGTTTAAAGTTAAAGGAAAAAGGATGTCTTGTATCCAAATACTTTTCCGCCGAATTAGGCCTTTATATTTTTTAAGACATCTGTGATAGCTAAAAAAATAATTTCTTGTACTGTAACGATTTACTAAGATTTTGATTGAACAGCCGACTTTGTATCTATGAATCAGAATTTGCATGCAACTCAAATTCATCTGCAATGTTATGTCAAGCCATAAATTGCCGTGAATTACTAGAACTGGTGTAAGCGTTTTTGTTGTCCTTTACTACTTGTGAAAACCGAGCATTTTATTGTGAATGTGTAATTATATCAAACCTTGTATACATTTTCCTTCACAAATAAAATATAAATCAAATGCACTCTCACACTCATGTGATCAAAGTTTAAATATATGTGCAGTATAGAAAGAATTGTACTTTGTAACATTTTAATTCTAATGGCAGGCATTTTGCTGTAGTACTTTAGTACAATATAATCCTATTCGATCACACCATCACCCAATTTCATCTTCACTGATTCCTCCTGCGATAAACTATCGTCATCAAGATTGGTGTCCAACTCATCAGTAGCCAACGGAGGTACTTTTATGAGCATCTCCGCATCATTCTCTTCTTGCTCTTCTACATTGCATACCTCTGAATTCCACAAAACAAATGATGGCTCTAGTCCAAAGTATGATCCAGGAATGTTTCCCACATTGCCCACATCGTAGTCAAAATAGTCCATTTCGAATTCTTGGTCCGTTCCAGTATCTAAATCAAACTTACTACTTGTTTTATCAGATTGAATTGTACTGATGGACAACTGGGACGAAATCTTGTGTCGATTTTCCATCTCATTTTGTTGTCCTGTCGAATCTTTTTGACTACTCTGTAATCCACCAGGTGAACAATTCTTCCATTTCTCCCTCAATGGTTTCGTGTTTTCATCCAGTTCATAGTCCACGGCAGTCACACGGCGTTTCATATTTTCTACATCCTTCAGCATTTTATCATTCGCACGTCTTTGCTCCTTGTTTTGTGTAGTAGCACCAATCTCAGCAACTTTCTCTCTAGGGAAATTATTAGAATGTTCACTGGTCTCCCATGACTTAAAAAAGTCTGAATCTATATTGACTGGCTCATTTGAGCCATGGTGTAAAAATTGGAAGGCATTTGGCTTAATTTGGGCATTCCCATGCAACGATTTTTTTCCATCAGATTGTTTGGAACGTTTAGGGTTCAGATGTCTCGTAGTCCTGGGGCGCCTTGTAGTCAAAATATTTGTGTCAGATAAACTATGTGCAATTCCTTTTGCATATTTGCTCCTATACGGTGCATATGTTCTATGTCGAGGTCTAAAAGGTGAGGTGGGCAATGATTTCACATTGTACAGCTTTGTATTTAGCTTCCTTGGTTTCAAAAGGATTTTTTTTAACTTGGAGGCACGTTTCCGCTTCCATTGCGAGTGATCAAATGGCATGAAAGTGACGGATGTTCGATCAGATAAAAGCTCCCCATCGAAATCGCATTGTGTCTCGTGTTCATCAGTATTATACTCCACGTCGTGGTCGTTATAAGTTTGTCTTTTCAGCTGACTGTACTGATGTTTGAAATATTGTTTTGTAAAGAAACCTCCGAGGAGGGAACAAAAGATTACCACCAGGAAACAAATAATTATTGTTTTGAAAAAGACGAATGTCCAAAAGTCATAGGCATTTAGAGTGCTGGACACCAACTCCATCCAAGATTCTACATAATAAAGTAAAAACTTTATTATTATAAAAGAATTAACAACCTGTAAAGAAAGACAGCTATGCTAAACTTCACCTTTTTCATCATCTGGAATCAAAACGGAGTAGTAGGCATAGAAAAACAAAAACTTGTCTGTATCGCATATGACATCCGCTTTAGCTTGCAGATATAAAGAATTTGTGGAAGATTCTACGGCTATGGCTGTTGAATTTTTAGTTGCTGGCATAGCTATATCTAAAATATCAGAGTCTGAGGAATCCCCATCACGGAATGTTAAAACTACGCAACTAGAGAATACTTGGGAAATGACTACTTTTACTTTTGCGTCTTTTTCATCGCCCTAAAAGACAGTACGGAGTTGTTAAATTACACATTCCATATTTTAATGCAAAAACAGATCCGCACTATAAATTAAACTTACAAAAAACACCCAGTGGGGATCAGTTGACCTATTGAGACAAAAACTTTCCTGGGAAGAGATTTGCACCAATAAAGTATAGTTTTTTTCTGCATGAAGTCCATGAATGATGCATCCACAATTGCATGCACTTGATGCATTGATTTGGACGTCATATTCTTGAAATAAAGAGAAAATGTCCATTTCTGCATCCACATTGTTATTATAGGTGGACAAGGAAGTGGTAACATCTCCCACAGGATCCGAATCAAAAAACATTTCTTCTGATGAGCCCGTATCTTTATCTACTGCGTTTATCGACCCTAAACAGTCAGTCATTGATGCACAACTTTGTTCTTCTATTGAGTCACCCTGAACGCACAAAAACGACGAATACATTCTAAATACAGTCTTTAATTTATGCACTGTTCTACAACGTACAAAAAGTATGCACATTGGGGTAGGGTGAGACAAGAATGACATGCAGCAGAAGGTAACCACAAAATGAAATTTTGAAATGACAAAACATGAAAAATATCTACGCTGCATACAATAAATCCAGTTTAACAAATAAACTCAACTTCTAACCATATAGATTAGTTTCAAACAAAATAAGAATTCAAAATGAAGCCCTGTGAAGTGAAAAGGAAAAACCGTACATGACAAAATGACTCTGGTGAAGAGGGTGGAGGAGAATCACAAAATCTGTAGCGAAACCGTCTCCCATTTTTGTCACACGTTGCTTCACATGGACTCCACTCCTTCCATTGACTCCAACCGCCATCTTCATTCGTGAAATAGAAATTGCCGTAATTAATGAGAAAACTAGCAACACAAACTCAAATATAATTTAAAATGCTGTGATTTTTGTAGTTAAAAAAATTGCTTGTATTCCCAATTATATTTTGATAAAGAATGTGGGAAACAAACTACTGTCCGTTTCAAATTAAAATGGAAAATTTTTGGTCAAAAGTTAATTGACATTGGCTGCCTTCTCCAGATTTCCGTGTGAAAAAATTGGGAGGAACAAATATCATTGATTTCCAGATAAATGCATTAAAAATCACCAATTTATTTCTTTGAAATTTTTTTGAACTTATTGCCACAGCAATGAAGCCTTTTTCATCCCATAAATTCAACAAATGACCATGTAACCAAAATAGCAAACTTACTATTGGAGAGGTGTCATTCAATTTGAAACAGACAGTAGGATTTTTATCGAATCAAAACATACCTGAAATGCTGTCAGAGTTTGTGGTTGGGACACAAACCTGGGTTACCACATTTACACTATCATCAACTGCAGTGTTAACATATTGAAAACAGAATCGGGAAAATCTGGATTTCATAAATAAACAATTTTGTAAGAATTTAATGATAAAATTCCTCTGAAACCCCATTTCGCATATTCAAATCACTCACTTCTGGGGGAAAAGGTCACATTTGAATGATAATATTCTATTATTAGGCTGGATCAACTGCTCTCCTATGTAATTTACTTGATTTGGGGCAAGAAGAGATGGGACTGACATGCTCGTATATCCATAAACACGAATTTTATCTTTCCTTGGGAGAACACATCTTGGATAGGAAACCAATACTTGTAAAGAATTTCTACAAGGATGAATGCTTTTCCGTCTCACATTGATGGAAAATCGATTCCCCCAGTCAACCCTATTGGTTCAGCATTAAAAGCCATCAATTCATTTATTTTATGTAATGAATCAATGCATGTAGTTTCCTTTGCAAAAAAACCGAAAATTACTTGATTAATGAGCTTCTAGCGATGATTAAATTGTTAGGCTTCTCACGAATTTGCAATCTAAAAGTAGTATTTTTGCCCCAAAATTTACAGTCCACTGTAATTGACACTCTTCCTTCTTTCTGTAACACATTTTGAATGTAAATATGCATCTGCTACTCTGGCTATTACATTTTAACTTGCACTTTGTCAAACAGATGCAAAATAGAATGCTTCGTCATCATATGTACACTTACTTCCAGTGCATCCAGAGGGTTATCAAAAACAGAGACAAAATCATGTGTGCATGGTTCGGAAGCATCAGTGGAGCCAGTATGTCCTTGAGTGTCATTTTCAGTGCTTGCAAACTTGGTTTGCTCCAACAAATCCGCCTTTTCAAAATGCTCATCTTCATTTCGAAACTCATAACAATGTGTAAGCACCATGTCAGTCTTAGGTAGAGGTACAATTGGTTTGCAAAAGCTTCCCGTTAATCCAAACGTTATGATCACAGAAGTAGTGTAGGCGTCTAGTCTCCTGGGCACATCAAACTCAATAGTTGGGTACTGTACATGGATTGTTGTGGTTGCTAAAGTAAGTCCATCAGTCTGCTGGTCATCAAGTACTTCATTCATACGTATAGTGTAGGATCCCCCTTTGACGAATAATCCGCATTGAAATCGGATCTACAATTTTTTGTACCATTAGTCAATCTACTTACATTTTCTCAAGATAGCAGAAAATTGGACAATTTATCTACCTCTGAAAAACCAAACAACATAGATTGGAAGGATATGAGTTGACTAGAGAGAACACTTGCATTTTCCTCATCTTCCACGTAAATTAACTGAACAATAGCACGGTAAGTTGAATTTTTGGGAAAGGCTTCTTTGTCTTTAATTTGGTTAGGTTGAAAATTACATGCCAGATCGGAGCCTCCTAGCGCAATAAAGTCTTTGGGGCATAGTATGCTATACTTGTGAAACGGGGAGTTGGACTCAATTTCGTCATAAGCAAAGGTTTCCATAGTTGTCTTGCCGTCTGAGAAGACTGGAGAAACTGCGTAAGTTCAGAACCATTTTAATTGTAACATTAGATGCTGGATATGCTAATGCTATGCTAAGTCGACAATACCATTGTTTCTAAGTAAACAAGTTATTAACATGAAGGCGACACTCCGTAGGTGCATCAAACCTAACCTAAAAGGAGGGAGCATGTCCTCCATATTAGAAACATAAGAAAATCCTTTATTGTCGACTCGGCGAACCCCAAGAGGTAGCAAGTTTTCAAATCAAGATAAAATAACGTCAAATGGCTGCTTTTGAAAAAAAGATCCACAGAATATGCAACAAAATCAGGGTGTAAATTATTGACGAATCTCACCTAAAAAAGAAGACAGCATGACTGTCACAAAATGAGACAAACATAAACTACTAGTGGACCAATTTATTTCGGGGAACATTTTGTAGAAATTCACTAATTTGTATTTCAATGTAATGCCATTCCTCCTTTGTGCATCTTAGTTAAATGAAGCACAAATGCCGCACAACAATCTGTGCGTGTGCACTGCGGGACAGTGTTTTGGTACACATTAGCCTCTATAGCCAGTGACAATTATGGGGTGAGTTACAATGTTCACAAATGCCCCAATTGATTGAAGATTTTTTCCATACGCACTCTTTGCCTATTCCAAGACTTACGATTCACTTATTATTTTCTCTGCTCCTACGCCCCCGCACAACACGAACTAACTAACTAACTAACTAACTAACTTTGTAATCTTGACAACACATTGACCCCAACCGAATATAATGTCCCCTTTCTCTTGCACAAGAAAACTTGACTGTGCACAGTTTCCTTCTTTTCCTGTACCCATAGTCCTTGTAGACGCAGAATGTCTTTTTTATTCACCACAGGGACTAGAGTATGAACTCATGTCAAAGAGAATGGGTTAAATTAGTGGAGAAAGCGTGTACAGGAATCCCCTAGTAACAAACTAACTATAGCTAACTACCTAATTCCTCGAGCAGTAAAGCCATTCGTTTTAGACATCGTGAGTGGGAAACTAGGAGCAATTGAGACTCACAAACACCAAAAAAAAGAGCACGGTGTCGCAGTTGTAGCTATGCAATGCGAGTGTGGGAAAGAACTCGGCAACGACTTGTACACTTTTAACTAGCTTATACAGGCTTGGTAACTTGTTAGAAACGTAAATACATTCACATGGTACGCGTAGGCACTTTCTCCTGCTAGCTCTCTCACCGCAGTCTCGCTTTCAGTCAGTCAGTCTATGCTGTGTGTAAGAAAATTTGGTTTTTGAGATCCATTCTCGGACCAAATGTGGAGGAATGCCTATGCTGCAAGCTATACAGTGCTTGAACTTTTTTCATTGATTAACTACCACTCGGGCTGAATTCACACCGCCACATTTCGTATCAGATTTACACGAATGTCTGAACAAAAAAAATTACCAGGAAAGTCTCACTCACACTAAATTCTTGGTAACTAGACGAATAGTGCAGGTGTGCAATGCACAATATTAGTTGAGTTAGTGGAGTGTGTTTGTCTTTTGTTTTGGACATAATACTATGCGGAGAAAGAGAGCCATGCTTATGGACTTACTTGTGTACTACATAGGTAGTTAGTTAGTTGGGCTACCCTCTCTCACCTTCCCCTACCAAATGTTCATAACAATAACAACAAGAAAAGAATATAATAGGATTACGGTCTCTTGCATGTGTACAGGCTGAGTTCAGTGAGATGGAGTAAAGTTGAAAATTTACTAGCAATGATCGGATCAATGAAACTGAATGCGACCAAGGGTGTGGTGTTTCCAAATAAGTGCGTGGTGTGTGCAGTATGCATGTAGTCAGTAGTATAGTTTATTCAGTTTCAGATGAGATTTTTTCCTGCTCGCCACCCAACGTTACTTTTGCTTACTACTACCACAGTCACTACCAAAATATATGCGCTAAAAGTGAAACCGCCTAAAACTGCTAC
>Ga0210040_10001290_pt1 | contig 38365 bp, 29 predicted proteins | sample CryGeyCG12114_NA_FD_185462 | JGI IMG/M metagenome (GOLD analysis project Ga0210040, IMG submission 185462) | Groundwater microbial communities from aquifer - Crystal Geyser CG19_WC_8/21/14_NA (SPAdes) (version 2) | ecosystem: Environmental > Aquatic > Deep subsurface > Groundwater | place: USA... | reverse complement strand
CTGTTTTTCTTCTTTGCCCTCTCTGGCAAAGACTGGTTTAAACTCCTTCTCTTTTTATTATTTATTGCTCATTGCCAGACTTTTAGCTACTTCTCTCCAGCCCAAATTTTTCCTATTCCGCCCAACTACTGGATAAACGGAGTTGTTCCGGTTATCAAAACTATGTCTGGAGTAGCTGTTGGTCTGTTAACAGACTTTCAATTAATTTTTCTAAGATTACTGCCCTTTCCATTTCTTCATCAATATAATATATATTTAATAAACATACTAACAGGTAGCAAATTATTTTCAGTATACCAAGACAATTTCACCGGAAACTATAAAATCAGTGCCACCGCTTCTTTTATCAGTTTACAAGACGACTGTACATCCTTTATATATTGAAAATCTTACTATTACATCTGCTACGAACACATTCTGTAATTTCATTTGCCAGCACTTTAATGTATCATTAGTTTGCTAAATGCTAATGTTTATAAACGTATATATCCGTATATATCCGCTTATAAACACGGATAATTTAAAAATAGCAGGAGAAAGATTTGCGACCCGGCTATTAGAAAAAACAGGAGATTGAAAAATCTGATATTTCTATAAATACCAGTTGTATGCTTAAGCTATTTCAAAAATCATCTAAATAGATTTTTCTTTAACTTTGGCGTGCGATAAATTTTCCTGCAATAAATTTTTATTCATCAACTCCCAATATTCATAAATTTAATTTCAATCATTAATCAAACCGAACTATCCGGCAGCTACCATTAATATATTATATTGCGGGTAAATAGGTGCGCTTGCCGCTTATTCAACTGCCACTTTTAAGTATTTATCAATTGAACAACATACTGGAAATACAAAACTTATCGAAGCGGTACCCGGGCGTGCAGGCGCTGGATAACCTGAATTTAACGGTGGAGGCCGGTAGCACATTTGGTTTGCTGGGCCCTAATGGCAGCGGCAAAACCACTACGCTGGGCATTGTACTGGATGTGTTAAAAGCTTCAGGAGGTAGTTTTGCCTGGTTCGGGCAGCCTGTTTCGCGCGCAACCAAACGCCGGATCGGGGCCATTCTGGAAACTCCAAATTTTTACGCTTACCTGAGTGCAACCCAAAATCTGAAAATAGTGGCCGATATAAAACACGTAAGTTATGCGGCTATTGATCCAGTGCTGGAAACAATAGGTTTACTCTCCCGCCGCCACTCTGCTTTTAAAGAATTTTCGTTGGGCATGAAACAACGACTGGCATTAGGCGCGGCTTTATTGGGCGATCCGGAAGTATTAGTATTAGACGAACCCACCAACGGCCTGGACCCGGAAGGCATTGCGGAAGTACGCGAACTGATCCGGAAAGTAGCTGACCAGGGCAAAACCATTATTATTGCCAGTCATTTACTCGATGAAGTGCAGAAAGTGTGTACCCACATGGCGGTATTGCAAAAAGGTAAGCTAAAAACGAGCGGCCGTGTAGATGCTATTCTGAACCAGCACGACCAGGTAATCATCAATACCGAGGACTTAGAAAAGGCTTTTGTATTTTTGCAACAGCTACCGCAGGTAAAACAAATACGGAAAGAAAAAACTGAATTGATACTTTCCTTAGCCGATGGCTTTTCTTCGGCGGATGTAAACCAAATTCTATTCTCGCAAGGCATTGTGTTGTCGCAATTAACCGTGCGCAAAAAAAGCCTTGAATCTCAGTTCCTGGATATTATTCGCGACCAAAATACCCCTGCGGCATGATCCGATATCTTACCACCGAATTACGCAAATTATTTCCTCACCGCACTTTCTGGCTTTTCTTGTTGCTGTACATGGGCCTGCTGCTTTTGTTATTATTCAGCGCCAGCCAGGTGCAAATTAATAACCAGGCCATAGGTGATAATTTATATCAATTTCCGGATATCTGGGCTACCTTAACTTATATAGCCAGTAATTTTAACTTGCTGCTGGGCATTCTGTTCATAACCCTGATTACCGATGAATATGCTTTTCGGACCATTCGGCAACAGGTAATTGATGGCTTATTCCGTTCGGATATTATCCTGAACAAATTTGGGGTGGTGCTTTCGGTGGGGTCTTTCTGTTCGTTGTATGTTTTTGGTTTAGGCCTGGTTTTTGGTCTGCAACATACGCCCGCTGCAACGCCCGCCAAAGTATTTTCCGGCTCCTTACACGTAGTCTATTACCTGGTACAGGCTTTAGGTTACATGAGTATTGCCGTATTTTTTGCTTTCCTGATCCGCCGGAATGGGCTGGCCATTATTGCTTACTTGGTTTACACGAAAATTATTGAACCGCTCATTCATTGGCAAATACCGGATGAACTGGACAAATATTTTCCGATGAAGGTATTCTCCAGCCTGACGCCCATGCCCGGAAGAGAAGTCTTCGAAACCATCACAGGACCTACAATGCAGCTTTCGCCTCAACAGGCCGTATTACCGGCTCTGACTTATATCCTGCTTTTCTATTTACTTTCTTTTCTGCTCCTAAAAATGCGGGATTTGTAGGTTGCAAGGTATTTAAGAATGATCTGAAAAGAGGTTGGAAGATTTATACAATTCGCGCTAAACAAAGCCGCCTGGTTGTACCGGAAGCTTTTTTGTAAACTAACTCCAGGTACCACCAGGCGGCTTTATATTTTTTTACTTTTAATTGTAAATCATCAATTTGATTTGTGCAACCAGCCAGGCCAGTATTCAAAATCTAAAACCGGAATAATAAGTCAGCTAAATATACCAATACTTTTAAACAAAATTATTGCGAGTTGGGCTCAATGTTAGTTTTTAAAATTGTATGGCCCATTTTATCGCGTTTGGTAGTTAAGTAGTTCTGGTTGTACTCGTTGGGGGTTATTTCAATTGAAATATTATCTACCACTTCCAGACCGTAACCAATTAAGCCGGTACGTTTTTTAGGATTATTAGAAATTAAGCGCATTTTGGTAACCCCTAAGTCCCGTAAAATCTGGGCGCCTACGCCATAGTCCCGCTGGTCGGAGCTAAAGCCTAATTCCAGGTTGGCTTCTACGGTATCGCGGCCTTGTTCCTGGAGTTTATAAGCTTTTAGTTTATTGATTAAGCCAATGCCACGGCCTTCCTGATTCATGTACACAATAACACCTTTGCCTTCCTGGTTTATCATTTCCATGGCTTTGTGCAGTTGCGGACCACAATCGCAACGGCAGGAACCGAAAATATCGCCGGTAACACAGGAAGAATGCACGCGCACCATAATCGCTTCGTTTTCTTCCCAGGTGCCTTTTACCAATGCCAGGTGTTTGGCATCGTTGCTGCGTTGGGTATAGGCATGCAATTTAAAATCACCGTATTCGGTAGGCAAATCAACGGCTATTTCGCGGTTAATCAGGCTTTCGGCTTGTAACCGGTATTTAATTAAATCTTTAATGGTAATCAGTTTCAGATTGAAACGCTTGGCAACTTCCACTAAATCGGGCAGTCGGGCCATGGTGCCGTCTTCGTTCATGATTTCAACCAGCACGCCGGCGGGTTCAAAACCAGCTAAACGGGCCAGGTCGATGGCGGCTTCGGTATGACCAACACGGCGCAAAACACCTTCTTTTTTCGCTTTTAAAGGAAAAATGTGCCCAGGTTTGCCCAACGATTCGGGGTCGGTGGCCGGATCGACCAAAGCCAGGATGGTTTTTGCCCGGTCGCTGGCCGAAATACCGGTCGTGCAGCCGTGGCCAATCAGATCTACGGAAACGGTAAACGGCGTAGCGTGTAAAGCCGTATTGCGACCTACCATTAAATCCAGGCCCAGTTCTTCACAGCGGTCCTCAACTAAAGGACAGCAAATCAGGCCGCGGCCGTGCGTAGCCATAAAGTTCACTATTTCAGAGGTAATGGTGCGGGCGGCACAAATAAAATCGCCTTCGTTTTCGCGATCTTCATCGTCTACCACTATTACCACTTTACCGGCTTTTATATCGGCAAGGGCATCATCTATTGAATCAAACATCATTGTATGCAAATAAAAATTCCGGATATAATTTATCCGCCGCAAAGGTAAGCATTTATCTTATTAAGATTCAGCTTTTGCGCAGGCTAAACCATTGGCATCATTCAGGCAGGCATTGCTTTCATCATTTGACAGCACTTACTCTGGAACAGGTTATGCCCGGCAAGCGAGTTTAAGCGATAATTTACTGATAAGTATTATCTCCGCCGGAAAAGTTTACCGAAACTTTGAATCTGCTCATCAGAACCCAGCACCAGTAAGGCATCGCCCTCGCGGAGTTTGGTGCCTACAGGGGGGCTGATAACAAATTGATTATCGCGGGTACGCAAGCCAATAACAGTAACTCCGGTTTGATGCGAAATTTTTAATTCGTGCAACGTACAACCTTGCAGGTCGGAGCGCAGGTGCTGGTATTCAAATTCTTCGAGCCGGAGTTTTTGCGGGCCCAGTCCGTTCATCATTTCCAGGAAATGAATTACATCGGGGCGGGTAACTAAGTTGGCCATGTGGCTACCGCCAATTTCGTCGGGCATTACTACACTGTTTGCACCGGCTCTTAACAGTTTTGGTTCAGTACTTTTATCGGAGGCGCGGGCAATAATCCGGATATATTTATTTAGCTCCCGGGCCGTAAGGGTTACAAATACATTATCGGCATCTTTGGGCAAAGCCGTAATAATAGCTTTAGCCCGATTAATACCGGCTTTTATCAAAATATCGTCCTGGGTGGCATCGCCCAGCACCATATTTACTTTTTCACTTAGAGCGGCTTTGGCCTGAATTAAATTTTCGTTTGTTTCAATTACTGTTACAATTTCCTGGCAAGCCAGTAACTCCTGACAGGCTTTGCTGCCGTTGCGCCCGAAACCACACACAATTACATGGTCTTTTACTTTTTTCAGGTCCTGATCGCTCTTATAACTCTTAAAAATAGTACGTAATTCGCCCTCAAATATATAAGTACTTATAACCGAAATAAGGTAAGCAACGGTAGCCAGGTTATAGAGAATATATAAAGATGTAAAAACCTGCCCGGCCGGCGAAAGTTCGTGCACTTCCCGGAAACCAACCGTTGATATGGTCAGAATGGTCATGTAAAAGACTTCGCGCAAAGAATAATGCTCCAGCAGCATATACCCCGAAATACCTGTAATAATGCTCACCAGTGCCAATATCTGAGCATAAAATAATTTCCGGACAGAAAACCGCCGCAACATAGTTTACCGCGATACCACAATACCTAACTGGGCTCCAATCTCCACTTCGTATTGTTGCAGGGTTTTTAATATGGTAAGTTGTTTGGTTACTTCTTCCACGTCTTTTTCATACTTCAGCGCCTCCATATTATCTCGGATCATTTGCTGTACATTGCGCCATTTCAAGCGTAAAACGGCCGTATCGGCGGCAAATTGCAGCATATCGGTTTCGGTGGGCACTATAATCTGGTGGGTTTCCCAATTAGGGCTTAACTCAAACTTTTCGGTAAGTAACTGCACCGCTTCTTCGCGCACTTCTTTCTCCGGATGGTTAATAAAAAAATCCGGTGGTATAAAAGGCGATTGCGGTACCGCTTCCCGGAAAAGCTCGATAATCCGGTTGAATATGGGCATTTTAAATTCTACGTCTTCCAGCTGTTCCAGCAAATAAGGCACAAAAGCCTCGCCATCGGGCAAGCGTTTGGTTGAATAATTAAGCAACAGCCGGATTACTTCTTTTTCGTGATGTACCAGCACGGCATCATCGGCGGCTACCTGTTCTTCAGGATCAGTAAAATCTGGTTCGGTTGGTTCTTCCGGGAAAGGCAAAGTTGCCGGGGCGGGTTTTGGCCGCTCCTGGCGCATGTGCTTGTTGTATTCAGTAATGAGTACCTGTTCTTCAATGCCGAACAAAGTACTGCAACGCTGTAAAAACACTGCCCGCTTAATAGAATCCGGAATTTTGGCAATGCTGGAAATTACTTCTTTAATGGCTTCGGCTTTTTTTACCGGGTTATGCTGCGCTTCTTCGGCAAACAACTCGGTTTTAAAAGAAATAAAGTCTTTGGCATTTTTATCGATATAAGCTTTAAAAGCCGTATCGCCGACCTTGCGGATGTAAGAATCCGGATCTTCTTTATCCGGAAACAACACCACGCTTACGTTCAGGCCGCCTTCCAAGATTAAATCAATGCCACGCAACGAAGCTTTTATCCCGGCCGCATCGCCATCGTACAATACCGTGATGTTTTGGGTAAACCGGCCAATGGCTTTTATCTGGTTTTCGGTGAGCGATGTACCCGAAGAAGCTACCACGTTTTTAATATTGCCTTGAGCCAGCGACAACACATCGAGGTAACCTTCCACCAGAAAACAATTATCCAGGTTCCGGACGGCTTGCTTGGCCTGGTACAAGCCGTATAAAATATCACTTTTGTGGTAAATTTCCGATTCGGGGGAGTTTACATATTTGGGTGTTTTATCGTTCGATTTTAAGGTACGCCCCCCGAAACCCACTACCCTACCGGATAAATTATGAATCGGGAACATGACCCGGGCCCGGAAGCGGTCGTACTGCTTGGTGTCTTTAAAAATAGTAAGGCCGGTGCTTTCCAGGTATTGTTTCTGAAATCCTTTTGCCAGCGCCGCATTTGTCAGGCCGTCCCAGGCTTCCAGGCTGTAGCCCAGTTCAAATTCTTTAATAGTAGCCGCCGCCAAGCCCCGCTCCTGCAAATAAGGTAACCCGATGCTTTTGCCCTGCTCGTGGTTTAGTAATATATCATGGAAATAATCTTTGGCGAAGTTGGAGAGAATATACTGGCTTTCGCGGTCGTTTTGGGCCTGGTTTACCTCCGGGCTAACTTCTTCTTCCGGTATATCGATGGCATATTTATGGGCCAGGTATTTGAGCGCATCTACATAACCGATATTCTCCACATCCATGATAAACTGCACGGAGTTACCGGCTTTGCCGCAACCAAAACACTTATAAATACCTTTGGCCGGCGAAACCGAAAAAGAAGGGGATTTTTCGTTGTGGAACGGGCAAGGCGCCCACATATTCTGCCCTTTTTTCTTCAGGTTTACAAAATCACCAACCACCTCTACAATATCGGCCTGCTGAATAATCTGATCGACGGTTTCTTTGGGTATGCGGGACATGAGAATAAATGAGGCTTTTTGCAAAGGTACAGGATATATAAAATATCTTTCAGTAATCCTTACTCCTGAGCGCTATTTTTCTTTTTAAAAGTGTACAGTACAATAACAGAATTAATGAATGAGTGAATAAATTTCTAATTGTCAGCTTTACAAGCTTATTTAACTTAAAATAATTTTATTCACTTACTTACAGTAGACCAAGATCACTCAAGAACAAAAAATTCTTTTTTACTTTAATCCGCCTGACCCGTGTAAATAGCAGGTTTTAAGGTATGATGCGGGCATCTTTCAGGCTTTGGAAAGTTTGGAGCATTTGCTCAATGCTATCAACGTGCATTTCGTGGAAGCCAAACCGGCGGGCTTTGTTTACGTCGAAAAAGGCATCGTACTCAGTATTAAATATAAAATCGCCGAAAGGCCATTGCACCAGTTTTTCGATGCTGTTGTTCTGTAAATTATATTTCCGGATCATTTCATCCCAGAGCGGCTTTTTATCGGCCATGTATTCGGTTAGCGAAAAGGTTTGGGGCTCGGCATATTCTACCCCGAAAAACTCGGCAATTTTAGGCCAGGCCTGGCTCCACCGGAAAATATCGCCGTTTGTAATATTAAATATTTCGTTTTTGCATTGGTCGTTTGTAGCCGCCCATTCCATACTTTTCGATAAAACATCTACGCCCGTAACATTTACCAGCACCTGGTACGCTTTGGGCGTACCGGGATAGCGAAAAGCTACTTTCAGTTCTTTACACAAACTGGCATAAACCGCTATCAGGTTAGATAGGTTCATGGGATTACCAATGGCAAAACCCATTACAATATCCGGGCGCAGGGCCGTCCAGCTCCATTTTTTACCCGCCGATTTTTCCCGCAGGTAATCTTCCTGGCTGTAATAAAAATTAGGCGGCATGTGCCGCAGATCGGTTTCTTTGGCCGGAGTTTTATAAAGACCCAGGTGCGCACCGTAAGCTTTACCACCTTGTATAAAAGTTACGTGTTCCAGGTTAGGCGCTACTGCTTCTACGCCATCAATCAGGTTTTTTAAAAGCGCCAGGTTATAGCTGGTTTGTTCGGCCAGGGTTTTACGCTCCATATAAGCCGTAAAAAACACGTGCGTTACTTCTTTTAAAGCTTCGGCCTGCTGGCTTACAGCCTGCTCGTCCAGTAAATTCATACTCACATAAGTAGCGGTAGTTTCGAAAGCCAAAGGCGATTGAGAAGTAACAATAACGTTATGCCAGTTATTGGTTGAAGTTAAATAATTGGTTAAGTTGCGGCCTATAATTCCGTTTCCGCCTACTACCAGCGCGGTCTTTTCTTGCTGCTGCATATTTATATTCTTTATGTTCAAAGTCAAAATTTAGTTAGTGTACCTTTGCTCTGGTTATAAGGTTGGTACTTTTAAATAAGGTTTTGACCTCTTATATATGCTCCTGACTTAAACTAGCCTGTTGCGGAGAAACTTAGTTTAGAAAATAAGGCGGAACCTGGTTTTGGTAAGTGTTTGTTTTATAAATATATGTCTATCTCTACTGTTAATCGAAAAAAATAAAGCCAGTTACTAAAACAGCAACTGGCTTTCATATTTTTGATAATGATTATTAATTATTTATATTTTAATTGATGACTTAAAGATAAAAGCGCAATTTCCAATAGGTAGCAAGAAAACAGAATCGCCACTTATAACTTTCCCTAAGAAAATCATAAGTAGCAAACCTTAAAAATAATTTATAAACCAGACTTTATTTAGACTACTCTTTTAATTATTAAGAAAACTACTCAAAGTAACTTAAGTAGCTTAAATCTGGGAGAAAGCAGTTGGCACCAGAAATGTTCTGGTTATCCGGGATACAATTTTGTTGTCAGCGTATTCGGGCATACCACTGATTCTTTTCCACTCCGGGTCGCTGCCAAACTGTTTCCAGTTTTGGTCGTGTTCGGCCATATCGTCGAAGGTGAGCATATAGGTAAGGTTCGGGCGCATTTCCCCAATCAGGGTTTCGCCAAAAAATACCGGCGTCAGACCAACCCTTTTAAAAATAGCTATTTCGCCCGCATCATTAAACATTTCAATTTTCTTTTTGCCGGCCATTTCGCTGTGGCTTTCGTAACGCCGCAACTCAAACATCCGGGATTTTTTTTCCGGCAATTCTATTCTGGGCATATTGGCAAATGCTTTCATAAAAGAGCTTTCTATGCGGTCGTAAGCCGGAACGGAAGCCGGGGCATTTAAATAAGCGGCTCCGGCTTTTAAATAAACAGCATCCTGGGCCAGCTTATCTGTTACCTGCATAAAACTCTCCACCGAATTAAAAGGAATAACGGCATATAGCTTGGTTTGCCCTTCGGGTTGTTGTTCGGTAAAAACCCCGATATTTCTACTGCCTAGTTTATTTAAAGCCGGTATGGCCGCGGTCCGGAAGTAATCTTCTACTAATTTTTGTTGGGCTTCGTTTTTAAGTGTATATACCCGCAACTCATAGAACTCCGGAGCTGCTTTTTTTTGCAAGTAGCCAGTTGGCTCAGCCATACTTAATTGGGGTAAAATACTGGTTAAAGTACCCGTAAGCAGGGAAGTTTTGACAAAATTCCGTCTTTTCATAAGAACAAACTATATGGTGGATTTTTATTATTTATACCTGAACGTTTTGGTTAAATACCGGAGAAAATTTATATATTATTTACTATATAAGCACGGAATTCCGGATTGCTGCACAAAGTAGAAAAAGCCGGGAAAGCATCCAAATTCCAGCCGCATAAATCAGTAACCCGTTCTTAAATAGATTTATATAGTTATAAATAATCAGTCCGAACTCCTGAAGTTCTGGGTATAAAGTGTGAGCATTATTTTTGCTTTTCCGGTGATCTTGAAACCGCTCCTGTTTCTATCCTATATGTCGGATTTACAATCGCTAAACCTGATTTTGGTTTTACAATGTATTTATTTTTAATTAACCTTACCAAAATATATTTTCACTTAAAGTAAGTATTAGCGTTTAACTAAAAGTATTAAACATATAAAAGTAAATTACTACATGAATAAAAAGACTAAAATAGGATTTGGTATCTGCTGTAGTTTTATGGTTCTCAGCTCATTCATGCTGATAAGCCCGGGAAAACTAGTATATAACAAAAAGTCAGGCTATGCTTCCGAAATAAATAAACAACTGGCAACCACTCCCAACATGCAAACAGCAAGCACCAAACCCCAGGATAGCAAATTAATAGCCCCAGGAGCAAAATTAAAGCTTATTTCCAAGCAATTTCGCTTTACTGAAGGCCCGGCAACGGACAAAAACGGGAACGTATTTTTTACCGATCAGCCCAATGACAAAATCTGGAAATACAGCACCGATGGAAAGCTTTCGGTTTTTAAGGAAAAATCCGGCCGTGCTAACGGCTTATATTTCGATAACAAGGGCAATTTACTTGCTTGTGCCGATGAGCATAACCAAATATGGTCGATTACGCCGCAAGGTAAAGTTACCGTGCTGCTAAAAAATTACCAGGGCCAACTCCTGAATGGCCCCAACGATTTATGGATGCATCCGCAAACCAACAATATTTATTTTACTGATCCTTATTACCAGCGCGATTATTGGGAACGAAAAAGCCCTGATATAAAAGGAGAAAAAGTTTACCTGTTGGCCAAAGGAAAAACCGAACCAATAGTAATTGATGACCAGTTAAAACAGCCCAATGGCATTATCGGTACGCCCGATGGCAAAACTTTATACGTAGCCGACATAGGCGATAATAAAACCTATAAATACGACATTAGTGCTGATGGTAAACTAACCAATCGCCGGTTATTTGTAAGCCAGGGTTCCGACGGCATGACCATTGATAACCAGGGCAATATTTACCTGACCGGCAAAGGCGTAACAATTTATAATGCTGCCGGCGAAAAAATAGAACATATTCCGGTAGCGGCAAACTGGACGGGTAATGTTACTTTTGGTGGTAAAGACCGCAATATACTGTTTATTACCGCTTCCGAATCGGTTTATACTTTAGCAATGCAGGTTAAAGGCGTGCAGTAGGCATTATTAAAATTATTGCGGATCAACTTTCTGTCTTTGCTCTTTGCCCGGGTTATATGTATATAGTTTTTAGGCGCAATTTAAAATTATCATATAATGTATTTTCTTAGAGAGAACACCTACTCAGTCTCTATTTCATTATCTTCGTTCCTTATTTTTAAGATAAATTTAAAACCTATACATGGAAGTGAAAGATAGTAATGGCGCCACTTTGTTAGATGGAGATACAGTAACCCTTATAAAAGATCTTAAAGTAAAAGGCTCTTCTCTAACCCTTAAAAGAGGTACTGTGGTAAAAAAAATCCGGCTTACCGATAACGCCGAAGAAATTGATTGCCGGGTAAATAATACCAGTTTGGTGCTTAAAACTATGTTTTTGAAAAAGGTTTAATTTTCTAAATCATCGATAATCTTTCTCACCATACATTATATACCTGCTTCGGTTGCGTTTTGGCTAATCTTATCGTTAACTTATGCGTACAAACATATAGCGGGGACTTTCCCGGCATTAATAATGAATATTTTTTCACGATTAAGAGAAGGAGATAAAATTATGAAAGATTCAGCTGAAAATATTGCCGAACAAAATAATGATTTTGCTAAAAAAGGAGGCGTAAGTGGCCAACAACCTGGTCCGCACGAAGGACCTGTAGCTGGTGGTGCCGATAATACGCGCGGCGAGAACGTACCCAGCCGGGAAGGAAGCGGCGGTGGCGCGAAGCACGGGAAATCACGCCCTGATTCGGATTATCCGCAAGGTACGCACGCAAATCCTGCTACCACAACCCGCGGGGCCGATAGCGCTGACAAAGAATTCCGGAACGATCAGCAACAAGCCGGTTAAATCCGGACTACTTTATATATATTATAAGTAAGCATTTATATTAGATTGTACAAAGGCCCGTTAAACCCGGGCCTTTATTTTAATAGCAAGATTATTACTGAGCCAGTTAAGCATTCGCTTTAATAGTTAGGCTCACCAAAATAAACAAGTTCGGCAGGAAATCCGCTTCTTAAGCTTACTTCGGTCAATGCAATATCTTTTTAGCTGCGGCAACCTACAATGTAAGCTACTTTTTGAAAATCAGGTTTAATTTATTTTCTTGTTTAATACTGATTAAGATATCTTTGTTTACTTAAGTTAACCCATAAAGTAATTTGTACCTTTATCCGGATATAAAATCAGGTGTTGCGCATTAGCAAATTACACCTTATAAATAATTTATAATGGCGAACACGCGCTCAGATTCTTTCGTGTATAATAGTTGGATTAGAATTATAATATGGTTCCGCCGGCATTTAAGCAAAAACCAATTATTAATTGCTTTTAGCATCCTGGTTGGCTTAACGGCTGGCGTGGGAGCGGTAATTCTTAAAACGCTGGTTCATACCATCCGGGGCATTCTGGTAGCCAATAATTATTCCATTGCTTCTCAATACCAGATTTATATTAACTTTCCCCTGATCGGAATTTTACTCACGGTTTTATTTATCCGGCTATTTCTGAAAGATAAGTTCGAACGTGGCGTTCCCAGCGTATTAAAAGCTATTTCCAGGAAATCGGGCCGGCTGGAACGCCACAAAATGTTTACCCACATTATTACCAGCGCGCTAACGGTGGGTTTTGGTGGTTCGGCCGGTTTAGAGTCGCCCATTGTGGTTACGGGTTCGGCTATTGGGTCAAACTACGGTAAAATGCCTTTTTTTAATTATAAAGAACGCTTGGTTTTGCTGGCCTGCGGCGCCGCCGCCGGCATAGCCGCCGTTTTTAATGCACCTATTGCGGGCTTGTTGTTTGCCCTGGAAGTGCTGCTTACCGACGTTACTATTTCGGCCTTTATACCCCTTATTCTGGCTTCCGTTACCGGCGTGTTGTGTTCTAAGATTATTTTGCGGGAAGACATTCTTTTTTCTTTCCGGTCTTTACAAGCCTTCGATTACCACAATTTATTTTTTTACCTGCTCCTGGGGTTTTTATCGGGTTTAGTATCCTTGTATTACGCCTATATTACTTTAAAAGTAGAAAGTCTTTTTCACCGGTTCGGGCCATCGCGCAAGCTGATTAAAGTTTTGGTGGGCGGCGCAATTTTAGGCGTGCTTATTTTTATTTTCCCGCCTTTATTTGGCGAGGGTTACGAAAGCATCAAAGATTTGTCGCAGGGCAATTTAGAGGCTTTGTTTCAGCATACTCTGTACGAGCAAATGCACGATCAGGAACTCTTTATCCTTATTTTTATTGGGGCTATTGCACTGGTAAAAGTGGTGGCTACCTCCATTACGCTGGCCAGCGGTGGCAATGGCGGCAACTTTGCTCCTTCTTTGTTTGTGGGCGGTTATGTTGGTTTCTTTTTTTCCCGTTTCACAAACCTGGTATCTTCTTTCCAGTTACCCGAAGATAATTTTACGGTGGTAGGTATGGCTGGCATTTTAGCGGGCGTCATGTATGCGCCTTTAACCGCAGTATTTTTAATAGCGGAAATTACGCAAGGTTACGACCTGATAATTCCACTAATGGTGGTTTCGGTAACGAGCTATGCGCTGGTACGACGCTTTGAACTGTTCCCGATGGATACCCGCGAACTGGTACGTAAAGGGCAAATCCATACCCACAACCGCGACCAGAATATTTTGCAGTCGTTGCAGTTAAATCAATTAATCGAAACTAATTTTCAGCCGATTGCTCCGGATGCCTCATTACGTGAAATTGTTACGGCTATAGCAACTTCTAAACGTAATTTATTTCCGGTGGTGCAGCCCCAGAATGGTTTATTCGTTGGCATACTTATGGTTGATGATCTGAAAGAAGTAATGTTTCAACCGGAGCTTTACGATAAACTTTTGGCTAAAAAACTCCTGAAAGCGCCCCCGGCTATAGTAGAAAGCAATGAAGATATGCCGGCCATTATGCGCAAATTCGACGTAACAAAAGCCTGGAACCTGCCGGTTGTAAGTCATGGCCGTTATGTGGGCTTTATTTCCAAATCCAATATTTTTACGGCTTACCGCAGTTACCTGATTATGCTTTCGGAAAAGTAAACCCGGAGTGCTAAGTTTCACTTCATTGCCAACACTTGCCGGAAGTTTGCCTTTGTTTTAGGCTTTTATTATTAGACAGAGCCAGTCTAAAAAGATAGCATTCTATTCTTCTTTTCTAATTATTATCTAAGCCCTATTTAGCTAAACAAACTATTAAACTATTTAAATATTCAATTAGATTTATTTTATTAATATTAATAAAAATAAATCTGATTTATATCAACACCTAAATATATAGCTAATACCATATTATTTATCAATTTATTTAAATTAAAATTTGTTTATGCAGGAGCAAAGCATTATTAAAAATTTATCAAAATCACAAAGCATTTATAGAAAATTGCTAATGTTTTAGCAAAATTATTAAATATACTTTACTTTAAATATAAATTTTCTTAATTTTATTTAAACTTATTTCCTTAAATTAAGTAAAAAGATATTCTGAAATTAAACTTAAGATACGAACTGAAACAAACAGATTTTTAGTTTGAATATGAAATTGCCGGCTAAGGAATATACTTTATTTACAGATAAGATTAAATAATATTTAGGCTTTAAATTTTATTTAACATATCATAAAAGAACAAATAATTAAAAATAAATTAATAATTTTGTGCTATTAATTAAATTATTTTAACTTTAACTTGTTATATAAGAATAACAGAAACATTATGTAGAAGATCTTTTCTTCGAAGTGATGCCTAATAAAATCACCACTTCTCTGTTAGACATAAATAGTTTCTCTTTTTAAGATATTACTTAGGACTGAAAGCTGTCAACGAGAATTGTTTTAGTATTATGAAAAAACTATCAACTAATATAAATACTCCTTCTAATTCATTGGTTGCAGTGGCAGATCAATTAATGAAATGGTTTAAGATTATTCTGGAATTACCTTCTTCCCGCAGCGATTCTTTTAATCAACAACCAACTCAAAGAAACCTGTTAAATCTTAATGAAGACGCGCTAACTAAATTAAACCTGGATGGTAATCTTAGTTTTAATCAAGGCTATAATATTCAACTTAATAAAGATTATCAGTTGGAAGCTTTATCTAAATTCATTTCCAGCCCTCTGGGTTTAATTGAATCTAAAAAAAGATTTTTAAACCGCTTATCCCAGAATACTGCTTTAAAATCAGATGAAAAAGCAAAGCTGTTTGCCGAAACCGAGCATTTGGTTAAAGCCTGCAGCCTGGAATATCATATTGCAACACAGCAATTTTTATGTACTGAGAATACCTATAATTTATTAAGAATACCTCAGGACAAAAATATTACTGATTTTTTATCTATTCTTCCTTTTATCCTGGCAGAAGATAGAGACAGCCTGCAAAACAACTGGAACCGGGCTTTGAACTTTGGCTTTGATTTTGATCAGGTTGCCCGCTTGGACCTAAGCACCAAAACAGTTTGGTTAAGATTTAAAATCAAACCGATCTGCGATGATACCAAAGTGATTAAAATTATTGGCACCATTCAGGATATTAGTGAATACAAAGAAAATGAAATGCAGATGCAAGCAGATAAAGTTAAAGCCGAACAGGCCCTACAGGTAAAATCTGAATTTATTTCTCTGATGAGTCATGAAATCAGGACGCCTTTAAATGCCATTATGGGTCTTACTTACTTGCTTTTACAGGAAGAAGATATGGCGCCTGCTCACCGGGAGCACCTGCAGTCCATTAACTTTTCTTCCCAAAACTTGTTGTCACTGGTAAACAAAACTTTAGATTTTTCAAGAATTGAAGCCGGTAAAATAGAACTGGAAAAAGTAAATTTTCCGCTTAAAGGTTTATTAAAAGATGTTCATCGTTCGCTTTATGTAAGAGCATCTGAGAAACAATTAGCTCTGGAATTAGCCATCGATCCTAATACGCCGGAAGAAGTAGCCGGCGACCCGGCGCGTTTGACCCAAATACTGAATAACCTCATAAGTAATGCTATTAAATTCACCGACAATGGCAGCGTGAAGTTATCGGTAAATGTGGTTTACTATGCTAACCAGGATTGGATACTTGAATTTTCGGTAGCTGATACGGGCATTGGTATTCCGGCAGAACAACAGCAGCGTATTTTTGAGAGCTTTGTGCAGGCCGATGTTTCTACCCATCGTCAGTATGGGGGTACCGGACTTGGCCTGGCGATTACCAAAAAAATAGTAGAACTACATAAAGGCAGTATCCACATTACCAGTGAGCCGGGTAAAGGTTCGGTATTTACCGTTCGCCTGCGGTATACCAATCCGCAGCCAACTTTGGTTACTTTGCAAAAATCCGATGCGATAAAAATAAAAGACTCGAAGCTGCGGGATGTAAAAGTGCTGGTAATAGATGATAACATCTTTAATAAAATGGTAGCGAGTAAACTTTTAACCAGCTGGCAAGCCGAAGTAGATACCGCCGAAGATGGTATTACGGCCCTGGAGAAAATTAAAACTACCGCCTACGATATTATTCTGATGGATTTACACATGCCCGGCATGAACGGTTTCGAAGCTATTACTGCCATCAGGAATTTAGGTTTACAAGTGCCCATTATTGCCCTAACAGCCAATAACAGCGAGGAAGAGAAAAACCGGATACTGGCTTTGGGCGGGAATGATTACCTGACCAAACCGTTTATACCGAAAGTACTATATAATAAACTTGCGCACCACCTGCATTTTGCAGAAATAATATAAATTTTCTTTTTAAGTAACTCTTGCCTTCGTAAATATTATTTTTTCAATCTAAAGCACGGCTTTAAAAAAATAATTTTATTTCTTTGGCAAGAGTTACTTAGTTACAACCGTACTTTAAGTAAAGACGTTTTTAGCTGGTTGCTCTTTTATAGGAACCATTATAATTATGTCTGAACTAATACCTAAGCTGCGTACCCGGATTTTTATATTAGAAGATGATCTTTGGTATTCCCAATTTCTTTCTTATCATCTTTCCCTTAATCCAGATCATGAAGTTCAGGTTTTTAACGCGGCAGACGATTTTTTAAATCATTTGCACGAAAAACCTAATATTATAACCCTGGATTATTATTTACCCGGTTCTTCCGGGGAAATAGTACTTAACAAGATAATGGAGAAATGCCCGGACACTTATATTCTGATTGTATCGGGGCAGGAAGATATTAGCAAAGCTGTAGACCTGATTAAACAAGGTGCTTATGATTATATAGCCAAAAACAGTGAGACCAAAGAGCGGCTCTGGAGTATTGTAGAGAAAATAAAGCAGCATATTTCGCTTAAACAAGAAATTGAAGAGCTGCGGAAAGAAGTAAAACAAAAATATACTTTAGGCAAAGAATTAGTGGGCAGTTCTGCTCCTATTCAGAAAGTATTTACGCTGGTTGAAAAGGCTGCCGGCAGTAACATTAATGTAACCATTACCGGCGAAACCGGTACTGGAAAAGAGCTTATTGCCAAATCTATTCACCAACACTCTGCCCGGTCTAAAAAGCCTTTTGTAGCCGTAAACGTCACTGCCATTCCGCACGAACTGCTGGAAAGTGAATTGTTCGGGCACGAAAAAGGAGCTTTTACCGGTGCTATAAACCAGCACACCGGCAAATTTGAAGATGCCAATGGCGGCACTTTGTTTTTAGACGAAATTGGCGAAATGGACATAAACCTGCAATCTAAATTATTGCGGGTACTGCAGGAAAGAGAAGTTACCCGGATTGGCGGCAAAGGCGCCACTCCAATAGATGTGCGCATCCTGACGGCAACGCACAAAAATTTATTGGAGCAGGTAAGAAAAGGAAGATTCAGAGAAGACCTTTATTACCGGTTACTGGGGTTTCAGATTCATTTGCCGCCTTTACGCGAAAGAGGACACGATATATTATTGATTGCCAATAAAGTTCTACAGGACTTTTGCCAGCAAAACAATTTCAAAGCTAAAGCTCTATCGGGAGAAGCCCAGAAAAAGCTGTTGCAGCATTCTTATCCGGGTAATGTACGCGAACTAAAAGCTATAGTAGAGTTGGCAGCAGTTTTAGCCGAACAAGATATTATTAATACCGATGATATTCAATTACCGGAACAGGTAAATGCGGATTCTGGAGAAGAAAGAACCCTGGATGAACATATCGCCGAAATTGTGCAGCGTTATCTGGATAAATATAATTACAATGTATTGTATGTGGCCGATAAGTTAAAAGTGGGCAAATCGACCATTTACCGCATGATCCAGAAAAACGAAGTAATTATCCGGAAAACAAATATTATAATTTAATATTGCGGGAAAAAGATAAAAGGAAGAAAAAGCACGTTGTATATACATAAAAGGCAGATACAAACATGGGCAAACTGCCGCCAAACATATATAATAAGTAATAAGCTCTCCACTATCTGCACAGGATAAAGTCAATAGTAAATAAAAGTATACAGCCGCAAGCCCGATATATTTTATTTAATAAATAGAAGTAATAAAGTTAGCACGAAACCGCAAGAATGGAAATTATAAGGCAGACCGTTGAAGCCAACCCTAATCCTATTTATGTAAAAGACCGGCAGGGCAAGTTTATACTAGCCAACGATGCCTACGCTCATTTGCACGGTATTTCGGTGGCAACATTACTGGAAAAAGAAACAATAGAAACGGATTATTCTTTTGACCGCGACCTTGATATTATTCAATCCGGAGAACCGGTGACTTTCGAAGAGTTTTACAAGCTGAAAACCGGAACCGAAATTTGGTTAAATACTAATAAAAAAGTATTTACGACATCCGATGGCAGCCTTTATTTAATGTCCGTCTCTTCTGATATTACAATTTTAAAAAGAGCTTTGCAGTTAGCCGAAGATGCCAGTAAAGCCGGCAAAGCCGAGCAAGCTACTTTTAACAATAAAATCTCTGCCTCAATCGATGCTATTTTGGGAATAGCCAGACTAGTACAAAAAAATATATCCAGCCAGGAAGGTAACAGCGATTATACTAAAACCATTATTTCTATATCCGAAGGTTTACTGGCCACGCTTCCTCCTCCTACTCCTAATAACAATATCCCTAAAGACGAACAGCCTAAAGTGCTGAACCAACTGGAGAAATTTACGGTTTTACTGGTAGAAGATGAACCAATTAATCAGTTGCTGGCCAAGTCTCACCTGGAAGCATGGAAAATGAAAGTGGATCAAGCTTTAAATGGCAAAGAAGCACTGGCTAAAACGGCCGAAAAAGCTTATGATCTTATCCTGATGGATATACAGATGCCCGGTATTGATGGCATTGAAGCCACCAAACAAATCCGGAACAGCGCCAACTTAAACCGCAACAGCCCCATAATAGCTTTTACGGCTAATGTATTAAACCTCGAAGCAGATGAATACATAAAGCTTGGCTTTACCGATTATCTTTTTAAACCATACCATGTATCTGGTTTATACCAGGTTGTTTCCCGCAATGCGGGTCGCAAGATAAGCCAGGCTGCAGTTGTACCCAAAACCAACGCCCCAACCCAGGCACCTTTAGTTGATTTCTCCGGATTAGGTAATCTGGCCGAGGATGCCTTGTTTATTCAGAAAATGCAAAAACTATTTGTTGATATGGTTCCGAAGCAATTGGAGCAAATTTCGGCGTCGGTTCAGCAGCAAGACTGGGATAATGTTGCCAACCTGGCTCACCGGTTAAAATCTACTTACGGTAATATTAAAATAAACGGGGCTGCCGATGCCATGAAGAAAATTGAAGTAATAGCCCGCGAGAAGAAAAATTTTGATCAGATAAGCAACTTATTGCTCCAGGCTAATGAAACCACCGATAAAGTAGTAGCTTATTTTCAACAGACCAACCCATAAAAAATAGTAAACTCATTTATATCTTGAAGCTGTTTAGTATTTTCAAATTAACCAATCAGTAGCCCTAGCCGCGTGTTTTCACCGGCAAGAAGCCCGGCAAAGGCCATATAATTGGCGGTGAAAACACCACCAATGGCAACTAATTTAGTTTTTAGTCGAAATACTAAACAGCTTCCTTATCTTATTATAAGATCTACTTGATTTACACATCTTACTTTTCTATTTGGTGGTAAATATTGCCTTCAGAATACCATTTATATTTTAAGCATCTATTCATTTAGCTATTATTCCCCTAAACTAATTACACCTAATTCCCAATTTGAAACTTGTTATTTCAAATTGGGAAAACATGATTATCTAAACTGTTCTCTCTGTTAAAATCAAATACTTTAAAATACCACTCAGAGGTCGTAAGCAAGCTTAAATTGTTGTAATAATTTAATAAGCTATTTATTGGCACGGTTTTCATTAATTCAGGAATAAATAGGTATAAAAAAACAATTTTTAATTTTTATGCACATTTAAACGAAATATTAGCTTAAATAAATATATTTTTTTTAATTTTATACTGTCATGAAAAAAAACTTACTGATCGTTGATGATGAGCCCTCAATAGGACTTATTCTGGAACATTTCTTTTCGAAAGAATACGAAGTTGTTGTAAAATTAAATGGCTTAGAAGCCATGAAATGGTTGCAGGAAGGTAACCATACCGACGGCATTGTGGCTGACTTTGATATGCCTTATATGAATGGGCTGGACTTTATCAAACAGCTCCGGGCGAGTACCTTATTTAAAGATATTCCACTGGTAATGTTATCGGGCAAAGACGAAACCTCCAATAAAATCACCTGCCTCAAAAGCGGTGCTGATGATTATATGATTAAACCTTTTAATCCCGAAGAATTAGATATCCGGATTAAAAATGTATTGCGCAGAATTAAAATTTAGTTTTTTCTAAAATGAAAAAGAAAGTAATCTTTCTTAGCCCTAATACCCAAGAAGCTTTAGCCTTTAGAAATAAATTTCCGGAATTTGAAGTACAGCATTTTGCTAATGCTACGCATTTCCTAACCTGGATGTCTAAGAAAGAAAAGTTTGATGCTATCTTTAATGCCGCCAATCCTACTTCGCCGCTGGGCTTAAACCTGATTAAATCCATAAAAAAAGAGATGCTGGTAGAAGCGCCGGTGTTTTGGATAACCGATACTTCTTTTTCGCTGCCTTTGCAACATTTATTATCCGAAGCAGGCGTTGCCGATTTTTTCGATACCAGAGTTGATAAGGAAAAGGTTTTAACCCGCTTACAATATTTATCCGGCCAAAAACCAATGCCGGTAGGCCAGCCAGCAAGCCAGTTATACTCCTACAAAGTACCGGTTGGCAAAAGGATATTCGATATATTAGTATCGGCCAGTGCTTTAATTGTGCTACTGCCTTTTTTTATTATTATTGCCCTGATTATTAAATTTGAATCTAAAGGACCGGCATTTTATTATTCTTACCGGGTTGGCACGGGTTACAAGATTTTCAAGTTCTGGAAGTTCCGTTCGATGCGGCAAAATGCCGATAAAATGTTAAGCGCCATGAAAGACCTGAACCAATATCAGGCCAGCTCTAACACAGGCTCTAACACCGAAACCGTGCAGGAGTTTACTTTATGCGCCACTTGCGCTGCTGCCGGCAGCGAATGCCAGAAAAAATTAATTGATGGTAAAGGAAAAATTATTTGCGAGAAGCAACACATTGAAGCCAAAAAGCTACAGAGTGGCCCGGCCTTTATTAAAATTGTAAACGATCCCCGCATTACTAAATTCGGTAATTTTATCCGGAATACCAGTATCGATGAACTGCCGCAGCTTTACAATGTTTTACGGGGCGATATGTCTATTATCGGAAACCGGCCACTTCCGCTTTACGAAGCCGAGAAAATTACAACCGACCAATTTGCGGCCCGGTTTATAGCTCCGGCGGGTATTACAGGTTTATGGCAGGTTAGCAAGCGTGGGAAAGGGAATATGTCGGAAGAAGAACGCAAAGCGCTAGATATTGAATATGCTACCAACTATTCTCTTAAAAAAGATTTAAAAATTATTTTAAAAACTATCCCCGCTTTATTTCAAAAAGAAAACGTTTAATGAAAAAAATAGTCTTTTCCCTTATATTAGCTCTTAATGGGCTGGTAGTCTTCGGACAAACCAAAACTAGTTCTGCAAACAATTGGCAGGATAAGTTTTTTAAAAATCCCGAAACAACGCTTCCGCTCCTGATTAACGCAGCCACTAAAAATTCTTATGAACTGCACAGAATAGATGCGCAAAGCCAAATGGCCAAAGAGCAATTAAAATTAACAAAAAAACAAATTTATACCAACGTATCGTTAGGTAGTGGCTTTGGGTACGGTACCCGGCTTGGTAATTTCAGTGATGTAAACGGCGTAAATATACGCCCTTACAAGAACTACAATGTAGGCATAAACGCTGGTGTTTCTTTAACAAATATTCTGGGACGCAAGCACCAGATAAAAATGGGAGAATTATCTATTCAACAAATAGAAGACGACAAAAATTTAGGCGAAAGAACTATTCGGCAAAATGTAATAACGGCTTACCAAAATTTATCTTTAGCTAAAGTAGTGCTGGATAACAGTCAGGAAGCCTTACAAACCGCTTTAGTTAGTAAAAATCTTGCTGCCAAGCAGTTCCGGGAAGGAGATATACAGGTTGTTGATCAAATGTCGGTGAACCAAATGTATAACTCTGCTGTCGTACAACAAAAGCAAGCCCTGAATACTTTTCAAACTTCCGTGCTATTACTGGAAGAAATGATCGGAATGAAATTAAACGATTTAATGAATTAAAAATGACTTTAAGAGATTTAAAACAGTTAATGCGGAGAAATTGGCGGTTACTATTAATTATCCCGGTTGTAACTGCCGTATCCATTTATTTCTTCGCCAGTAACCAGGATAAAACTTATACCTCCAGCCTTACTTTATACACGGGCTTAAGTTCCGGAGCTATGATTAAAGGCGGTAACGCTGATAATTATGGTTCTGCCGAAACAGTTTATGGAAATATGCTTAACATTTTAATGGGTAAGGAAACCCATGAAGAGGTTGCTTTACGGTTATTATCGAAGCATTTAATGGCAAAAAGATATGATTCAACCCTTATGGAGAAGCAAACCTTCATTCAACTGAATGAATCATTTCCTATAGCTCTCCGCAGCAAATTAGTGGGTAATACCGAAGAAGATACTTACCAGAAAGTTAAAACTTATTACGAAAGCAATAAAACGAACGAAATTTATCAATTAATAAATTCAGACAATCCGCTTTATTCAGCAGAAGCACTTACGAATGTAACGGCTACTAAATTAAATACCAACGACATGATTCAGTTAGATTATGCCACTACTGATCCGTTTGTAGCCCGCGAAGCACTGAATATTTTAGCTAATGTATTTATAAGAAGAAGTTACGAATACTTTTCCGGCAAAACCATGCCGGTAGTAAATTATTTCGAAAAATCTTCGAAAGAAGCTTACGACCGCTTGCAGACTGCCGAACAGAAATTACTGGAATTTAACCAAAACAACAAAATTGCTGATTATGATCAACAAATCAGCATGGTAGCATCAGAAAAAACAACCGCCCAGCAAGCGTCTTATAATTTAGAAATGGAATACGCCACTGCTGTAGCTACCCTTAAATCCATCGACAGAAACTTAAAAAACCAGGGTACAACCGTACATAATAACCAAAAACTGGTAAGTATAAGTGATCAATTACCGGCTATATATTCCCGAATTTCTGAGCTGGAACTTTATGGTAATAGAAATGGCGCCGATAATAAGGCTGAAATAGCCAGGTTACAACAGCGGGCTAGTAACATCGAAAAACAAATGAATGGCACCATTGATGATTTATATGCCAGCCAGCATACGCCGGCAGGTGCAGACACCAAGGGCCTATTAGGAGAATATATCCGAAATGTTATTCTCGTAGATCAGTTAAAAAGCAGACGTGATTTGTTAAACAAACAAAGTTCTACTTTTAATAGCGAGTTAGATAAGCTGGTACCATTAGGCACAGAGCACCGCAAATTAAAACGAAACATTGACTTAGCTGAACAAGAATACTTAGCCTTGTTACAAGGCTTGAAACAAAGTCAGCTTTCGCAACAAAATCTGGAGATAGTACCCATGAAGGTAATGGAACCTGCTTCTGATCCGGAGGGCGTAAATTATGTACCAATTCTGGTAGCGGTTGGTCTGGTAGCTACTTTTATTATTACCTTAATTGGCTTAATTGCCTCTTATTTACTGAGCAATAAGTTAACCAAACCAGCCTATGCAGCTAAAGTAACTACCTTCCCGGTTATTGGGGTACTGCCACAAATTGTACCGGGCAACAAAACCCAGCTGTTAGATATCGAAAGAGCCGAAAATCAATTAACCCGGCAGTTGTTATTGAGATTTCAGCAGAAGAAAGAGTCGCCTTATGTTATTGGGGTTATGAGTAGCTTAAGCGGAGAAGGTAAAAGTACCGTAAGCAACACTCTGGCTAATAAACTGAATAATTTAGGAATCGATACGCTTAGTTTATTTCCGGAAGATCATTCTACTGAGAATAACACTTACCTGAAAACAATGTACTACTCTCCGTTACAGGGTGTAAGCCCAGGTACTAACCTGGATTATCTGACCGGTTCCGGCCACTCCGATTATGCAGTAGTAATTGTAGAGTTTCCGGCACTACTGGAATCTGCTTATCCAGTATCGCTATTACAACACCTGGATCTGATTTTGGTTACTGTAAATGCCAACCGTACCTGGGAGCAAGCCGATATTAACATTTTTAATAATATCCGCAAAGCAACTGATGCGCCTATTGAATTAGTGCTGAATGGTGCACCAACCGATCAGGTTAAAGATTTTGTGGGTAACCAAATAGGTAAAGCTAAATATAGCGAAGAAAGAAAGCTTATCACTTCCCGCGCTACTTATAACGATCAGGAAGAAAAAGAAGCAGTCGTTAAGTTGTAATCCACTTACCTTCTTTACCTGGTCCGCCTGGTAAAGAAGGTTATTTCTCTGCTGATTCGTATGCTTAAAGCTTTTTAAATGCGGTCTGTTTATTTGTTTATTTCTTTCCTGTTTATACCAGTACTCAGTTTTTCACAAAAACAAATTGCCCTAACGTTTGATGATTTACCGATGGCTTTACCCCGCATTTCTTTGCAACACACGGTAGAAATCAACCAAAAATTGTTAGGCGGACTGAAAGCACAGCATGTACCGGCAATTGGGTTTGTGAACGAAAGCATGGTAGCCGTAGATGGAGAAACAAATGAAAGAGTAGATATATTAAGAATGTGGGTTAACCAAGGGTTTGAATTAGGAAACCATACCTACCAACATGTTGATTACGATGGGACACCTTATAACACTTTCATCGAAGATTTAAAAAAAGGAGAAGTTTACACCAGAAAGGTTTTGGATGAAAATAATAAAAAAATGAAATTCTTCCGGCCCCCTTTTCTCTCTACCGGATCTACTATCCAAAAAAAAGAGAAACTAGAAAGGTTACTCCAAAATGAGGGATATACCATGGCTTTATCAACCATCGAAAGTTCTGATTTTACTTATAACCTGATTTACTTAAAAGCGAAGTTTCAGCAGGATTCTTCCGAAATGCACAAAGTGGTTCAGGAATACCTGGATTTTACAGAAAAAAAACTGGTTTACTTTGAATCGGTTACCAATAAAGTTGTAGGTACAGCTATACCACAAATATTACTGGTGCATGTTAACGATATAAATGCAGATAATATAGATAAACTATTACAACTATTCAGAGCTCATAACTACGAGTTTATTTCACTAGATGAAGCCTTGGATAACCCGGTTTATAAACAAAAAGATACTTACATCGGCAAACAAGGTATTTCGTGGCTGCACCGCTGGAATGTTAAAGACCGGAAGGCTTTAATGAAAAAAGAGCCCCGCTTACCATTAGCAGTTAAGGAGCAAAATAAAGTGGCTAAACGTTATCAGTTTTTCTTTTTATTGAAAAGCAGGCTAATGGGTTTTCATTACACCTTATTTCATGTAAGTATGGCTTGCGTTGCTGTATTATTTTTTATAGCCGTAATTTACCTGATTTTGGTAAGACGTAACAAAAGGAATTATTTATACCAGTAATAACTTTTAGGCATATATTTCAGGTAAGCTATAATTAGAAAAAATTTAATCATTTTAAAATATAAACGCTTAAAGCTATTTTAAGCAAATAACCGATGGAAGAAATTAGTTTCTCTACCAGTCCCAGAAACAAGAATAAATTATTGTATGTCGGCATTATTCTGGCAATTATAATTGGTTGGCTTACCTCTATATTGGGTTTTGCTATTCCGGCTATTTTGCTTGGCGTTACTTTTTTAATTTCTTTTCTGTTAATTTTATTTAATAAGCCCCGATTAGGATTTATTGTTTTTATTAGCTATTGCTTTCTGATGTGGTTTTTATACCGGGAAGTAGGTGATTTACCTTTCAGTTATGCAGTAGAGGGATTATTGGTACTTATTTGGCTGGCGATCATTTTTCATAATTCGGCCAATTTCGATTGGTCTTTCATGAAAAATGAAATCACGTTCATCGGCTTGGCCTGGTGTCTGTTAACGGTTTTAGAATTTTTTAATCCGGCTACCTTCGGTAACGTTAATTCCTGGATTGGAGACGGCCGCTATCCGTTTTTATGGATATTCATAGTACCCTTATCTATGACCATATTCAACAAATACAAAGATTTAAATCTTTTTCTCTTTATCATTTTATTTTTTTCATTAATAGCGGCTTTTAATGGTATCCGGCAGATACATGTGGGTCTTACCCAAGCTGAAAAAGCCTTTTTGGTTTCATCGCCCACCCACGTAATTTTTGGTAAACTGCGGGTATTCTCTTATTACAGCGATGCCGGTCAGTTTGGGGCTTCCATGGCCCAGATGTGTGTAATTGCCCTGATATTGGTGCTGGGTCCTTTTAAATTATGGAAAAGAGGTGTTTGTGCAGTAGCTGCGGTTATTTTCCTGTATGCCATGTCTATATCCGGTACCCGGGGTGCCATGTTCTGTTTATTTGGCGGCATTTTGGTGGTGTTAGTAGCTAGTAAAAACATTAAAGTAGTAATGGTAGCTGGTATGCTAGGCCTGCTGGGATTCGGTTTTTTAAAATTTACTTTTATTGGTCATAATATTTCCGAAATCAGAAGGATGCGTTCGGCCTTAAATCCCAATGATGCCTCTCTTAATCTTCGTTTTTATAACCAGCAAAGACTTGCTGCTTACCTAAAACATTATCCATTTGGCGGCGGCATCGGATCTATTGGTTATGCCTCCCGGGGCGCGGCCAAAAAGGCACCCTTTGCTAATATTGAGCCCGATAGCTACTGGGTAAAAATATGGGCCAACTATGGCATTGTAGGTTTAACCATTTGGTTCAGTATGATGATGTACATCGTGGGTAAATGCTCCGGCATTATCTGGAATATCAAAAATCAACGGTTAAAAATTAAGCTCACCGCCCTCACGGCTGGGGCTACGGGTATATTTTTGTGTAGCTACGGCAACGAAGTAATGAATAACGTGCCTTCTTCTATAGTTTTATACATTTCGTGGGCTTTCATTTTTCTTGGCCCTAAATTAGATCGCGAAGCCCAAATAGCAGAGAACAATGGCTAGTCCTTTAGTAAGTATTATATCGGTAAATTATAACCAGGCCCAGGTTACCTGCGAGATGATTGCTTCTTTGCAGAAAGTAACTTACCCGGCTGTTGAAATAATTATTGTAGATAATGCCTCTCCTACCGATGATCCGGGCATTATAACGCAGCAATACCCGCACGTTAAACTTATCCGGTCGGCGGCTAATTTAGGCTTTGCTGGGGGCAACAATTTAGGTATTGCTCAGGCTAAAGGCGAATACCTGCTTTTCCTGAACAACGATACCGAAGTAGAACCTGACTTTATTGAGCCTTTGGTTAAGTTATTCCAAACTAATCCGCAAGCCGGCATTGCCTCGCCCAAAATTATTTATTATGGTACCGACCACACCATTCAGTATGCGGGCTCTAAAGGTATTAACCCCTGGACAGGCCGGAGCATAACTTTGGGCCATTTAGAAAAAGACCTGGGGCAGCACAACCAATCGGGCCAAACGGAATTAGTCGATGGCGCTGCAATGATGGTACCCATGCGGGTTATAAAACAAGTGGGCTTCATGCCGGAGATATTTTTTCTGTACTACGAAGAGCTGGATTGGTGCGAAATGATAAAGCGCGCCGGTTATACTTGCCACTACGTTGCCGATTCTACCATTTACCATAAAGAATCTATTTCGGTAGGAAAAGCTTCGGTTTTGAAAACGTATTATATGAACCGGAACCGTCTGCTTTTTATCAAGCGAAATACCAAAGGTCTGGCTTTTTTAACCAGCTCCTTTATTTTCCTGGCGGCGGCATTACCCAAAAAAGCTTTAAACTTTGCTTTGCATAAAGAATGGAACCATCTCCAGGCTCTGTTCCGGGGCTTACGGTGGAACTTTCAGCATTTGGCTTCCCCTAATAGCACTAGCTCCGGAGGAGCGCAACCGGGTAAACCCCAAAAACCATTTTCCGAAAAGATATTATCTTAAGTAAAAAGAAAAGTTTAGAACGGTTCAGATTACAAAACCAGACAAAAGATAAGAAAAGCCAGGGTAGCTTAGATTAAAATATTATGGATGTTGTTGCAGCTTTTTTTCATTACCTTTTATATTTCTTAGGCATATTTTTATTGCTGAATTGTGTTTACCTGCTGTTTTTTGCTTTAGCCGGTCACAAAAAAATCAAACCTCTTACTATACAACCCAAATCTTTCCGGAAATTTTGTGTTTTAATACCGGCTTACCGCGAAAACGTAGTAATACTAGAATCAAGTAAAGCCGCTTTGCAGCATGCGTATAGCGGCTTGTTTGATGTAGTAGTAATTGCAGATGGCCTGAAACCCGAAACCGTACAAACCATACGGCAGCAGGGTGCCCAAGTAGTGGAAGTAAGTTTCGAGAAAAGTACCAAAGGCAAAGCTTTGGCCGTTGCCCTTGATCAATTGCAGGGAAGAGGTTATGATGTGGCGGCCGTACTGGACGTAGACAATATCATGGGCAAAAACTTCCTGGAAGAAGTAAACCGGGCTTTTGATGCAGGTTATAAAGTAGTACAGGCGCATCGTACGGCCAAAAACATGGATACATCTTTTGCCTTGCTGGATACTTGCAACGAGGAAATAAACAATCATATTTACCGCAAGGGCCATTTTGCCGTAGGCTTATCTTCTGCTTTAATCGGCTCCGGCATGGCTTTCGAATTTAAATACCTCCAAAAACTTTTAATTGGCATTGGCGATACCGTTGGCGAAGACAAAGAAATAGATTTCCGGATTGCGAAAGACCACGTAAAAATTTGCTACCTCGATAAGGTATACGTATATGACGAGAAAATTGAAAATGCCCAGGTATTTACTCAGCAACGCACCCGCTGGATTGCGGCCCAATTAGAGTTTCTGAAGAAATACACCAAAACCGGCTTTGTACAGCTCTTTAAAAATAACAACTTTGAATTTTTTAATAAAGTAATGCAGGCTTACCTGGTACCGCGCATGCTCCTGATCGGGGTATTGGGACTGTTGTTTTTAGCCTCGCTGATTATTCCGGTGGGGCCTCCGGTTGTGTTCTGGTTTGTATTATTAGTTATGCTGGCCGCCGCGCTGTTAATTTCTTTACCGAAACGACTGTATAATAAAAACTTATGGAATGCCATTATCCGGTTACCGTATGCTATATTCTGTATGGTCATCGCTTTATTCGGAATCAATAAAACCAAAACTTCTTTTTTGGCTACTCCTCATAAATCCCAAACCGTTACGCCCGAAATAGATGCTAAGTAATGGAATATTGAAAAGACAAATTACAGCTCATTATTATTTTCAGCTTTATAACTAATACCTGATAACTGTTGACTGACAAATTACTACTATGCCTTTCGAAATAATTATAATACCGGGTTTATTTTTTCTGCTTTATGGTTTCTTTAAGGGCCGCAAAGCCGATCAGGAATATTAATATTTAACAGATTACGCTTTATGAATTTTCTACTATTTAGTTTTTGGTTTTCTTTTGCCGTGGTTTTTTATACCTATTTTGGATACGGTATTGTGGTGTGGATATGGGCCAAATTAAAATCAATGCTGCATGCGGCCAAGCCATTAAAGCCGTTTGAACCCGAAGTAACCTTAGTTATACCGGCCTACAACGAAGCTTATATTTTAGATAGCAAAGTACAGAATTCTTTTGCGCTGCAATATCCGGCCGGTAAACTGAAGATTATGTTTATTACGGATGGCTCGACCGATAATTCCGCGGAAATACTGGCCAAATACCCCCAGATTACGCATTTACACAGCCCCGTAAGAGGCGGAAAATCTTTAGCCGAAAACCGGGCTATGGAATTCGTTAAAACGCCTTACGTTATTTTTACCGACTGTAACTCTTACTTAAACAAAGAAGCGGTGCAGGAGTTGGTTAAACATTACCAGGACCCCAAAGTTGGTGCAGTTTCGGGTGAGAAAAAGATTATAGAATCGGACCCGGAGGCCGGCTCGGGAGAAGGTTTATACTGGAAATACGAATCCTTTTTAAAACGCTGCGATTCTGAAATTCATTCTTTAATGGGTGCCGCCGGGGAGTTAGTTTCGTTCCGTTCCGAATTGTTTCACCCCCTGGAAAAAGATACCATCCTGGACGATTTTATCCAATCTTTGCGCATTGTGGAGAAAGGATATAAAGTGGTTTACGAACCTAAAGCTTATGCCAGCGAGACACCGTCTGCTTCTATGGTCGAAGAAATGAAACGTAAAATCAGAATCTGTGCGGGCGGCTGGCAGTCTATGGCTCGGTTAAAATCGTTGCTTAATCCGTTGCGCCAGCCGGTTGTTACGTTTTTATACGTTTCGCACCGGGTTTTACGCTGGAGCCTGACGCCGGTATTATTAGCACTTTTGTTGCCGCTAAGTTTAGTGCTGGCCTGGTTATTAGGCGGATTTTACACGCTGTTCTTTGCCGGCCAGGTATTGTTTTATCTTTGCGCCTGGTTAGGTTGGAAAGCCGATGCAAAAGGTAAAAAGATAAAAGCTTTCCTGGTGCCCTTATATTTTACAATGATGAATGTGGCAGTATTTGCCGGGTTTATGCGGTTTATTCGCGATGCCCAGCCGGCTGCCTGGGAAAAAGCCGACCGGGCGGTGCTATCGTCCAATCCCAGCTAATACTTTTGTTTGTATTAAAATTAGTGCAGATCGATCAACTTAAAGAAACTTTAAAAATTCAACCTTGAGCATTGTTCAAAAAATAAAAGCAGATCCCCGGTTAAAAGCCTTAACACTTTACATGTTAATGCCTAAAAATCAGCCCCGGCCGCGGTGGTGGGTTCGTAATTTCATGAATCCTTTTTACCATAAAAAAGGCCAGAATGCTATTTACCGGACCAATGCCCGCTTAGACGTTTTGCCTTTTAATTCTTTTTCGGTCGGGCAGAATTCAGTTATTGAGGATTATGCGGTAGTAAACAATGGCATGGGCCACGTGCATATCGGCGATAATACTTTTGTGGGCCTGTACGATGTGGTAATCGGGCCGGTAACCATTGGCAACAGCGTTATTATTGCGCAGCATGTTGTTATTTCGGGCTTAAACCATGGCTACGAAAATGTACATATACCCATAAAAGACCAGCCTTGTAATACCGCCGAAATAATAATTGAGGACGAATGCTGGATTGGCGCCAACGCCGTTGTAACCGCCGGGGTAAGAATAGGCAAACATTCGGTAGTTGCCGCCGGCAGTATTGTTACCAAAGATGTTCCACCCTACTCCATCGTGGGCGGAAATCCGGCTAAGTTATTGAAACGCTATAATTTTGAAACGGCTACCTGGGAAAGAGCCCTTTCAACTAAAATATAGCTCTAAAACTAGAAATTACTCAATATAATAAACTGATAACAAGTATAAATTTTCACTATAAATTATTTACATGTATAATTTCCGGGATGTTACTTTGTTAATAACGCATTACAACAGAAGCAGTTCATTAGAACGTTTGCTGAAAACGTTTAAAGATCTTAACTGCGTCTTCGATGATATTGTAGTGTCAGATGATGGTAGCAAGCCGGAACATATACAGGCCCTGCAGGCCTTAACCAACACCTATAAGTTCCGGTTGATTACTACGCCCAAAAACAAGGGCTTGGGTAATAATATCAACAAAGGGCAAGAGGCCGTTACTACTCCTTATACCTTGTACGTGCAGGAAGACTTTGTGCCCACGGCCTTGTTTCCGGACAAGTTTGTGAAAGCGGTGGATATTATGAACCGCGAAAGCAAATGGGATATTATCCGGTTTTATGCGTATGGCCCTTACAGCTACATGAAACCATACGACAAAGATTTTTCGGAAATGTATATTAAACCGTGGTTTACCAAAACCGCTAAAATATACGTTTACAGCGACCATCCGCATTTAAGAAGAAGTAATTTTTTAACTAAGTTCGGTAAATATGCCGAAGGTATAAAAGGCGACAGAACCGAATACCGGATGTGTATTGCATTTATTCAGCAACACGGGCAAGGTTTATTTTACAATAAGTACAAAGAACTGTTTCTGCAGAAAAACTCCGAAGACGAGCCGACTACCATGACACGTAGCTCTTTATCCAGAACTAAAAACCCGTTTATATCGGTTATCCGGCAAGTTTACCGGCAAGTCCGGTATAATTTCGATATCCATTTTATGCGATAGCAAAGTTTATACCTTTTTTAACCCTAGTATATTAACTTAATTTCGAAACACCTTTTTCAAATGAACTTTGTATTTGTCAGCCTGCAGCGTATCAACACCGACCGAGATTCCACGTCTACGAGCCTGGCAAAAGAACTCGCCAAAAACCACCGGGTTTTATATGTAAATTCGCCTATTGACCGGAAAACCATTCATTCGGCCAATACCGACGAATATACCAAGGCCCATATTGCCGCCATTAAATCGAAAGCCGAACCGCTTACGCAAACCGCCAAGAATTTATGGGTGTTAAATCCGGTGCACCTGTTGGAATCCATTAATTGGATACCTTTTACTTCGGTTTTCTCGGTTTTAAACAGAATCAATAATGCCCGGTTTGCCAAGGATATTCAGGCAGCCATCGATATACTAAAATTCGACAAATTTATCCTGATCAACGACAAAGATATTTTCCGGAGCTTTTATTTAAAAGAAATGCTTAAGCCCGAAAAATATGTTTACCTGGACCGGGATTATACCATTGGTACCGATTACTGGCGCCGGCACGGCGTAACGCTGGAGCCTAAGTTAATGGAGAAATCGGATGTGGTGGTTTGTAATTCTTATGATTTTACGAAACGGGCAAAACAATATAACCCCCATAGCTATTATATAGGTAATGGCTTTAATGTTGCACAATATCTAAAAGAAGAAAGCAGCCCGGTTCCTGCGGATTTGGCAGCCATTCCTGGTCCCCGGATAGGTTACGTAGGCGCTTTAATTACCTTAAGGCTCGACCTGAACCTGCTGATAGACTTGGCTAAAGCGCGCCCCAACTGGAGTTTTGTTTTTATCGGCTGGGAAGACGAAGCCTTTATGCAGAGTGAATTGCATAGTTTGCCTAACGTTTATTTTCTCGGTAAAAAACATACGCAGGAAGTTCCGGCCTATATTGAGCATTTTGATGTTTGTTTAAACCCCCAGATTGTAAATGAAATAACCATTGGCAACTTTCCTTTAAAAGTAGTAGAATATTTAGCTGTAGGTAAACCGGTGGTAGCAACGGCAACCAACACCATGAAAGAAGTTTTCAGCCAGCATACTTACCTGGCTACGGATAAAGATTCTTATCTGACCCAAATAGACAAAGCCTTAGCGGCTAATGCTCCTGCTCAGCAACAGGAAAGAATAGGATTTGCCAAAAGTTTTACCTGGGAGAAAGTAACTTCGGTTTTATTAGATTGTATAAACGCTTCGTAAAGAGCTATTGATTTATATTGTAGATAAATGAATATCATTCATAATCCCGCCTGGATAAAGGAGTTTAATTATAATTACAAAAGTTTTGCTGACATCCCGTCCGAAACTTTTAGCGTTATAAACCAACGGTTAGATCTCGTTCAAAGCAAAGAGCCGCTGGTAAGTATTGTTATTGCGGCCTGGAACGAAGAAGTTAATATATTGCGCAGCATTGCTAGCTTATCCAAATTACAGGCCCGCTACCCGTTTGAAATTATTGTGGTAAACAATAATTCAACCGACCGCACCCAGGATACCTTGGATAAGCTGCATGTAAAATCTTATTTCCAGGAAATACAGGGTGCCGGCCCGGCCCGGCAGCTAGGCCAGGAAAAAGCGCTGGGTAAATATATTTTAACCGCCGATGCCGATTGTTTATATCCCTCCTGCTGGTTAAACGAAATGATTGACGTCTTGAAAAAGCCGGGCGTGGTGTGTGTTTACGGCCGGTATTCGTTTATCAGTGAGCCCGGCTTGCCGCGCTGGAAATTTGCGGTGCTGGAATCTATGAAAGATGTAATTGCCGAATTCAGGCATCTGAACCGCCCGTATTTTAATACTTATGGTATTAGCATGGGTTATGTAAAAGAATACGGCTTAAAAATCGGGTTTATAAAAATAAACCGGCGCGGCGAAGATGGCCAGCTTTGTTTGGATTTAATGAAATACGGGAAGGTAAAACAGGTAAGATCTAACAAAGCCCGGGTTTGGACCGGCCCGCGTACCTTGCAGCGCAGCGGTAATTTCGCGCAGGTAGTAACCGAACGGGTAGTAAAAGAATTAAAAAGATTCCGGAAGAATTTCGATCCCCAATTTCCACCCGAATCAAAAGATCCGAAGTTTTCTAAACCCAAATAATATAAAGTAACCTATTTAATCAGGCACCCATTTAAACCTGTAATGTTATGTCAAAACTTACTCTACTGATAAATAAATTTATACCGCAAAGTTTAGAAAGAAAAATCAGAACTTTCAGAGATAAAAACTTTCGGAAATATAATATTGAAAAACTTCCGGCGGAGATTTATACGCCGAAAAAGTTTTATACTGTTTCTTTATGCATTACCTGCATGAACCGGCTTTTTCATTTAAAAGAAACCATCGAGCAAAACATACAGGATAATGCGTCTTACCCCAATATAGAATTTGTACTGATCGATTATAACTCACAGGATGGCCTGGAAGACTATGTAAAAGCCCATCTGATGCCTTATATCGATAAAGGCATTCTGAACTATTACAAAACCAAAGAACCCCGGAAGTTTCATGCTTCTTACGCCAAAAACCTGTCGCATGCCCTAGCCAAAGGCGAAGTTATCTGCAATTTAGATGGCGATAATTTTACCGGTAAAGATTTTGCCTTTTACCTGAACTATATGTTCAATCAAAAAGGAGAAAACAACATTTATCAGTTTTTTAAACGTCCTTTATGGGGTACGGTAGGCCGTTTATCTTTTTACCGGGATAACTTCTTTAAACTGGGTGGCTACGACGAAGACCTTTTACCTATTGGCCACGAGGATTTAGATTTGGTAAACAGAGCCCGCGAAATGGGTATTCCGTTAGAACAGATCCAAATTGAAAACTTTCTGAAGTATTTAAGCAATACCACTAAAGAAAAAGCTGAAAACTGCACCGATACCGATGAGGATTATTATAGTTTGTTGAATGCTAACATAGATGCCTCGAACGAGAATATCCGGAATGGTAAGTTAAAAGCCAACCCGAATGGTATGAAGAACTTTGTAGTTTACAAAAACTTTGGCACGCAAGCGTTCAATTCAAAAGATTTGATTGAACAAGACGGAAGTAAGATTGCGATTAAATAAAACTTTAGCGTTTACACAAAATAACTTGTTTTTACGAATGTTCAGCCTGGTAACCGTTACTTGTTTCCCAAGGTTTATTCACCTAAAATCAGGTTGTAAAATAGCTTTATAGACGCGAATAAATATAAACAGAAAAGCTTTCAAATAAACTACTTAGGCCTTAATAGCTTTTTTCAACTAACAATTAAACCATATACAAATCTTCTCCCCATAATAAACACATCTAAAAAGGGGCTACTTTTAACGCTGGTTTATAGAAAGACACTTAAGAATTAAACCTCTAACCAAATCCTTTTTAGAAGAAATGGTTAGGCTAGCTTTGGATTAAATCCAAACCAATCATGAATACTGAAATTGAAGATTATACTAAAATAGAGAGCAGTAAAGAAGCTAAATGGTTTGAGACGAAGCATCTTACCAGCGACCTGAAAACCCGTTCGGTTAAAGGTGGTTTTAATACCATGATCATGCAAGGGCTCTCTTTTGTTCTCACTACTGGTCAAACGGCAATAATGGGCCGGTTGCTTACGCCGGAAGATTATGGTTTAGTAGCCATGACGGCTGTAGTAACCGGGCTTATTACTACCTTAGGTAATATCAACTTATCGGTAGCCGTTATCCAGAAAGACCAAATAAACCAAAGCGAGGTTAGTTCAGCTTTTTGGATCAATATGCTTATTCTGTTGGGAGTAGCGCTCATTGTGGCCATTTCTGCTCCTATCCTGGCTTATATATACCATGAACCGCGGGTAATGGGAATTACACTGGTATCGGCAATAGGTATATTTTTGGGTAGCCTTTCTATTCACCACGATGCGCTTCTGAAAAGGCAGATGCAATTCAGAAAAGTGGCGTTTATACAGCTAGGAAGTACTTTATGTACAATATTAACGGGTATCTTGCTAGCTTACCAGGGCTTTGGCTACTGGGCAATCGTTTTTTCCGGAGTGGTTTACCCCATCGTATTTTCTTTATCTGTTTGGACCTTGTGCGACTGGCGGCCAGCATTTATCTTAAATTTTTCGGAAGCCTCTCCATTCCTGAAATTTGGGGCCCGGGTTACCGGTTTTGAATTCTTTAACTACTTTGCCCGGAACATGGATAATTTTTTCATCGGTAAATATATTGGGTCCCAGGGCCTCGGTATATATTCGAAGGCGTATCAGTTGTTAATGCTGCCGATAACGCAATTGCGAAACCCGTTAAATGCAGTAGCCTTGCCGGCTTTAAGTGCGCTGCAGGAAGACGAGGAAAAATATTCTAGATTTTATAAGCAGTACTTATTTCTGCTGGCATTTGTAACGATGCCCATTGTAATTTATTTAGCCATCTTCTCTGAAGAACTGGTTTTAATTGTGTTGGGTGATCAGTGGCTGCGGGCTGGCTATATATTTAAGATATTAGCTATCAGCGCCTTTATTCACCCGGTACTGGGTACCAGTGGTTTAATATTAGTAACTACCGGTAAAGTAAAAAAGCACTTTAGAATCGGTATGATTAACGCTATTGTAATGGTAGCCGGCTTTGCTATTGGCTTACGCTGGGGTATTGAAGGAGTAGCTATGTCGCAGGTTATTGTTATTTATTTATCGTTATTCCCTATTTTATTTTACACTTTTAGTGGCACAGCCCTATCTGTATTTGCCTTCTTTAAAGAAATATTTTTTCCTATCCTTTTTTCTTTGATAAGTGGCGCTGCCATGTACTTATTAAGAAATAATTTTGCCCAGTTTCCGGATATTCTCCTTTGCGGATTTGGCTTCTTCCTGGGAGCAATTATTTATATACTGCTTTGGTATATTAGTCCAGCCAGCAGATTAAAATTTAAACAGGTATTAGATATAAAAAGCAGCTTCTTGAAAAAGAAATAAAGCTTTCTGCATTAAAATAACCAGAAACAGGCCTTTACACAACAATTTACAGGCTTGTTTCCGGTTAAAAATCATTATAGTTTATTTTAACCAGTTATTCATGCGCAACCAGTTTGTACAACGGTCGAACCACATATCGGTGGTAGTTGGATTGTTCAGCCCGAAGCCATGGCTGCCCTTTTGGTAAATATGTAACTCGGCGGGTACCTTATTGCGGAGTAAGGCCTGGTAAAAAACAATACTGTTCTCCGATTTTACCACATCATCGTCGGAGGCATGCACCAGGAAAGTTGGTGGCGTTTGCGCCGAAACCTGCTGTTCGTTGGAGTATTCCTTAACTTTATCTGCCGGAGCCTGTTTCCCGATTAAATTATCAAATGAGCCCTGGTGGGCAATTTCGGGATTACCCGATATCACCGGGTAAATTAATATCATAAAGTCTGGCCGTACATTTGTACCTGCTTTATCGGGTACTACAACTTTCCCAAAATGCGTGCCGGCAGTAG
>Ga0210040_10001289_pt1 | contig 38380 bp, 38 predicted proteins | sample CryGeyCG12114_NA_FD_185462 | JGI IMG/M metagenome (GOLD analysis project Ga0210040, IMG submission 185462) | Groundwater microbial communities from aquifer - Crystal Geyser CG19_WC_8/21/14_NA (SPAdes) (version 2) | ecosystem: Environmental > Aquatic > Deep subsurface > Groundwater | place: USA... | reverse complement strand
AGCACCTCGGCCCGGAACCTCCAGGCCATGAACAGGGCCACCAGCGCGACCACACCCACGATGGCGACGAGGGTGAGGTTGCCTGCGGACAACGTCGTGACGTTCATCGGGGGTCCTCCTGCGTGCTTCGGGGGACGCGTACGAAGGTCACGGCGGCGCATCTCCGGCCAGCCAGGCGCACACGTCCTCGTGCTCAGACCGGCGCAGTCTAACCACAGGTGCCACTGGTTCGGTCGTCCGCCGCGTCCGCGTCCGCGAGGTCCCACGGCTCAGGCCACCGGGCCCGCGTGAGCCCGGCCGCTCAGCGCCCGTGGCAGGCCGGGGACGCGCAGACCGACCTCGACCTCGACGGTCACGCTGACCACGTAGTCGACCTCGTCGCCCACCCGGTCGCAGCCGACGAGGCGGGCGTCGTTCGCGCGGGCCAGCCGAGCGGCGGCGGGGCAGGGCGGGCGGCCCTGCGCGTACGCCGCCGCCCCGCTGAGCGCCGCCAGGTCCGCCGCGCCGTGCGCCCGGTGGCCGGCCACCAGGTAGACCGCGGCGACCATGGCGGTCGTCGCCACCACCGCGACGACGGCCATCACCCCGACCATCAGCAGCGTCCCGCTGCCGTGCTCGTCACGACCACTCCGCGCCTGATCGTGGCCGGCGTGCCTGCCGGTCCTCACCAGTCGCCCCCGGGCTCCTTGGCCACGCGGGCCTGAGCGGTCAGCGGCACGCCGGGCAGCCCCTCGACGAACGGCCGCGCCCGGACCCGGACCGTGACGGTCACGACCCCCGCACGGGTGCTCGTGGTCACGGTGGCGCCCACCGGCGCGGCGGCTCGAGCCATCCGGACGCCCTTGGCGTCGCCCCGCGCGGCCTGCCGGGCCACAGCGGTGGCCGTGTCGACGCAGCGCAGCTCGACGACCACCAGGAAGATCCCCCACACCATCATCCCGAGCAGCGCCAGGGCCGCGAGGGTGGCGACGGCCAGCTCGGCCGTCACCATCCCCCGCTCCTCCCCGCGCCGCACCGTCCGCCTGGACGTCCCACCCCTGGGCACCGTGCGACGCGCCGGACTCAGTGGGCGAACTTCAGGAACGTGCTCAGCACCTTGAGCACGATCCCGAGGAGCGCCGCCTTCACCGCGCCGGAGGTGACCACCGCGAGCAGCACGCCCGCGATCGCGACCGCCGCGACGATGCCCACCGCCCACTCCGCGCTGACCATGCCGCGCTCGGCGAGCCGGCCACCGACCGGCACCGAGGGCATCCACTCGACCGCGCCGCCCTCGACCTCCGAGCGGTCGCACGTCACACGGGCCACCTGGCCGCCCGCCTGGCCACCCGGGTCGATCGCCCGGACCGCCAGCCCCGTCCCGACGACCGCGTCCTGCACCTGCTCCATCTCCGACCTCCTCAGGTCTCCCACCCCCTCCGGGATGTCGCGCCCGAACGGACGCACCGGGAGTCTCATGACGTGGGGCCGGACGAGCCGGGCCCCGACCTGACCTGTGGACGACGGGCGCCTGCTCCCGGGCGAGCTGTGGACGACCGCACGTGCACGCTCAGAGCGAGAGCGCACGGGCGAGCGCGGACGCGACGGTCGGGACCACCCCGAGCAGCAGGAACGCCGGGATGAAGCACGTCATGAGCGGCAGGACGCTGCGCACGCCGACGCTGCGGGCGACGACCTGGAGCTCGGCCTCTCGCCGTGCCCGGGCCTGCACCGCGTGGTGGCGCAGGGTCGCCACGAGCAGCGTGCCGGACTCGACCGACCGCGCGAGGTCGGCCGACGCCGGTCCCAGCTGCGGGTGGTCGGCCAGCTGCAGCCACGCGTCCGCGTCGGCCACGCCCAGGTCGGTGGAGGCGCGGACCCGTCCGAGGTCCTCCGCGACCGGGCCGTCGAACGCCTCGACGACGACGCCGCAGGCCCCCCGCACGGGGAGGCCCGCCGCCAGGCAGGACGCCATCAGCTCCAGCGCCTGCGGCGTCTGCAGCACCAGCACCTGGCGCCGACGGCGAGCGGCCAGCGGCTCCACCCGGCCGAGCAGGACGACGACCGCCAGACCCACCAGGGGCGCCAGCGGCCACGACCACCCCGGACCCAGGCCGACCCGCCCGGCGAGCAGGGCCGCCGCGACGCCGAGGGCCCCGCCCAGCGCGGCCCGGCGGCCGAGCGGGACGGCGTCGTCGCGCCCGCGGAGCCAGCCGGACCGCCGGCCGGACCGCGCGACGTTCCAGACCGCGAGGGCACCGAGGTCGCGCGGGGGTGGCAGCAGGGCGAGCACGCCGAGACCGGCGAGCGCGGCCGCCGCGTACGCCCACGCCGAGAGCCGCCCGAGGTCGAGGAGGGTCACCTCAGCCCCCCGCCGCAGCGGCGCGGGCCAGCCGCTCGATCCACAGCACGCCGGCGGCCGCGAGCAGCAGACCGAGCAGGAGGCAGGCCCAGCCGGCCGGGCCCGCCACCAGCCACTCGAGCGGCCGGCCGCCCAGCAGGTAGCCCAGCCCGACGCCGACGAGCGGCAGGACCGCCATCAGCTTGCCCGTGGAGCGGGGCGCCGCGAGCTCGGCCGACACCACCGAGCGCAACGACTCGTCCGCGGCCAGGCCCGATGCGACCTCCTCGAGGGCCGGCGCCATCGGCGCGCCCGTGGACGACGAGACCTGCCAGGCCCGGGCGAGATCGAGCAGGCCGGTGTGACCGGGATGGGAGGACCGGGAGCGCAGCGCGTCGGGCACGTTCCCGCCGATCTGCTGGACGGCGGCGGCCTCGGCCAGGACGGGGCACTCGGTGGCGACCAGCACGAGAGCCTCGGCCGGCACCTGACCGACCCGGACGTACGACGCGAGGATCCCGCAGGCCCGCGCGACGTCGGACCGAGCCCGCTGGGCACGACGGTCGCTCGCGTGAAGCACGGCGATGCGGACGACCGTGCCGCCGGCGATCGCCAGCGCCGCCCCGAGGACGGCTCCGCGGACGCCGTCGACCAGCACCCCGAGGCTCACCGTGCCCGCCACCGTCACCGTGGCGAGCAGCGCCCCGACCCTGCCGTCCCGCCCTGGGGCGAGCTCGGCGACCGGCGCGGCCCGCAGCCGCGCCCGGGAACGTGCGGACGGGGACCGCGGGACGGCCAGCGCCGCCGTGACCCCGGCGAGCACGACCGTCAGCGCGGCGGCCAGCCCCGGGCTCATCGCGCGAGCATCCGCTCCAGGCGTGCGCCTCCGGGCCCGACCCGGGTCGTCCCGTCCGGGCCGAAGGCGACCGCCTGCTCCGTGCGGGTGAGGCCGGTGGCGGCGTCGCGGACGAAGACCGAGATCTCGCTGACCCGGCGCCGCCCGTGCTCGTCCCGGGTGATGTGGATGGAGGCGTGCAGCGCCGACGCGATCTGCGCGTGGACCGCGAGCCGGGACAGCCCGGCCAGCGCGGCCAGGGCCTCGAGCCGCGCCGGGACGTCGGCGGAGGAGTTGGCGTGGACGGTCCCGCAGCCACCCTCGTGGCCGGTGTTCATGGCGGTCAGCAGGTCGGCGATCTCGGGCCCGCGAACCTCGCCGACCACCAGCCGGTCCGGCCGCATCCGCAGCGACTGGCGGACGAGGTCGGTCAGGGTCACCGCGCCGGCCAGCTCGGAGTTGGCCGGACGCCCCTCCATCCGGACCACGTGGGGGTGGGCGGGAGCGAGCTCGCGGGAGTCCTCCACGACGACGATCCGGTCCGTGGGCGGGACGAGGGCGAGCAGGGCCGCGAGGAGCGTCGTCTTGCCGCTGCCGGTGCCGCCGCTGACCAGGAAGGCCAGCCGGGTCTCCACCACCCGGGTGAGCAGCTCGGCCGCGCCGGGGGTCAGCGAGCCCGAGGCGACGCAGTCGGCCAGCGAGAACGTCCGGCTCGCCGGCACCCGGAGGCTGATGCACGTCCCCGGGTCGGCGATGGTGCCCAGGACCGCGTGGACGCGGCTCCCGTCGGCGAGCCGGGCGTCGACGAAGGGCACCGCGTCGTCGAGGCGGCGACCGACGGACGCTGCCAGCCGCTGGGCCAGCCGGCGCACCTCGGACTCGGAGGAGAAGCGGACCGACGTGCGCTCCAGCCCTCGTCCACGGTCGACGAAGACCTGCTCCGCGCCGTTCACGACGACGTCGGTGACCCCGGGCTCCGCGAGGAGCGCCTCGAGCGGACCCGCGCCGACGCTGTGGCGGTGCAGCAGCTCCATCGTGTCGATCAGCGCGGTGTCGCTGACCACGCGGCCCTCGGCGCGCATCGCCTCCGCGACGTCGGCCGGGGTGTGGGCCCGCCCGAGGCGCGCGAGCCGCGTACGGAGGGGTTCGAGCTCCTCGAGCGCGCTCACGCCGCCGCCTCGACGCCCTCGTGGAGCAGGCGGTCGCAGAGGCGGCCGAGGGGCGAGCGCGCCGATCGGCCGGGCGGGTCGCCACGTTCCGCGATCGGCCGGGCGGGTCGCCACGTTCCGCAGCGCTGCGGACCCCGGGATCCTCCGGCACCGTCCCCGCCAGCGGCAGGTCGAGGGCGTCGGCGACGAGCGCCGGCGCGAGCACCCGCCCCGGTCCGGTGCGGACGACCACCTCGAGGGCACGGCACCGGGGAGCGAGCGAGCGGGCGGTGTGGTCGGCGGCGGCGACGCCCCGGACGTCGGCGCGGGCCAGCAGCAGGACCCGGGTGGCGCGGCTCAGGACCTCGTCGCGGGCCGGGTCGAGGTGCCGGGGCAGGTCGACGACGGTCAGGTCGTTGCTCCGCGCGGCAGAGCCCAGCACCGCCGCGACCTGCTCGGGTCGCAGAGCGAGATCCGGCCGGGCCGTGCGGTCCACGGCGAGAACGTCCACCCCGTCGCAGTGCGGGAGCTGGCCGGCCATGTCGCCCAGGTGGCCGCTCGCCGCCTCGAACCGGCTCCAGCGCCACCCCGGCACGCGCTCCGCGCCCAGCAGGATGTCGATGCCACCCCCGCCCGGGTCGGCGTCGAGCAGCAGCGTGCGCAGGCCGTCGCGGGCCCCCGCGAGGGCCAGCGCGGCCGCCAGGGTCGACGTGCCGACGCCGCCGGCCCCGCCGACGAGGGCCACGACGGCGCCCAGCCCGGCCTCCGCGGCCAGCACGGACAGCGCGGCGGCGAGGTCGGCCGTGCCCGTCGGCAGCGTGGCGACGGCCGCCCGGAGCCGGGTGGACCAGGCGTAGGTCTCGGCACGGTCGTCGTCGCGCCCCACGACGTAGACCTCCGCGCGGGCCGGGAGCGCGAGGGCGCTCACCTGGCCGGCCCGGTCCCGACCGACGAGCACCGCGGTGGCCGAGCGCCACGACCGGCGCAGCTCGTCGTCCCCCGGCGGCTGGTCGGGGGCGAGCCCGACGGCCGCCACGACGGAGAGCAGGTGCCGCGCGAGCACGGGGTCGGCGGTCAGGACGAGGACGACGGGACCGGGATCTCGCGGGACCGTCGGGGTCAGCGGTGAGGGCGTACGAGGCACGTCCTCACTCTGGGAGCGGACCTGCAGGTCGTGCCGGGACCGTCGGGACCTGTGGACGGGTCCGACCGGTTCACCGGACGCCTGTGGACAGACGCTCGATCGGGAGGCGGCACGACCAGAGTCACCACGGAACGTCGCGGCGAAAGGACATCATGTGAGCCACTTCACAAGTCTCGAGAAAGAGCGCACACTCGACCTCAGGAGACTGCGGGTCGACGGCCCGCAGCATCTACGGTCCGACGCCGGGTACCCACGCGGCGACCACCCATTGCACAGGGAGTTGCGTCCTCGGCTCGTCCGGGGCCAACGTTCACGACGCACGCCTGGTCACCCGGCGCCGGACCACCTCACGCGATCCCCGCTGTGCAGATCCGGGGGGCGCGCCGACGCGGCCCGCCGCTCCCGCCCGACTAACGTTCTGGCTATGTCCTCCGTCTCCCGCCCGGGCGCTCGGGGGGCCGCCGCGCTGCAGCCGGCGGCCGTCGACTGGCTGGTCGGTGAGACCCCCGCGCGGATCCTCGACCTCGGCTCGGGCCGTGGTGCCTTCGCCGCGACGCTGGTCGATGCCGGTCACGAGGTCTTCTGCCTCGACCAGGACCCGCAACGCGTGGCCACCCTCCCCGGTCGCCTCGGCACCCGCCTCCACGTGGCCGGACAGGTCGAGTCGATGCCCTACCTGTCGTGCCACTTCGACATCGTCACCGCCTCGCAGACGCTGCACCACTTCGCGCCGGGCCTGGCCGTCACGGAGATCGCCCGGGTGCTCCGGCCCGGTGGCCACCTGGGGGTCGTCTTCCAGACCCGCGACGACACCGTCCCCTGGGTGCGCCGCCTGATGGGGATCCTGCAGCGCGTCGACCCCTCGGCGATGCAGGGTGCGTACGGCGTCGCCTCGGTCGCGGACGTGGGCGAGAGCCCCTACTTCCACTCCCTCGAGCGCCGGGACTTCCGCACCTGGGTGCCCACCACCCGAGACGGCCTGGTCACGATGGCGCAGCGCCGCCCCGCGGTCGCCGCCCTGGGCCAGGCGGAGCGGGCAGAGCTGCTGGCGGAGGTGGGTGCGCTGTACGACTCGTCGGCCCGCGCTCCGGAACCGCTGCTGCTGCCGTTCCGCACGAGCTGCTGGCGTGCTCAGGTCGACCACACCGAGCTCACGATCGAGGACGACCCGGCGCTGACCATCGCGGTCTGACTTCGTGCCGGCGGTCTCGGGGAGAGTCCGGAGCCTCGTCCAGACGGACCGAGGCCGTCACGGCCGGGTGAGGCAGAGGGCGACGCGCACGAGGCCGGGTCAGCACCCCGGCACTGGGCGTCGTCGCCCTCCGCGCCGGATGTCGTACCCCGGCTTGCCCATATTCTTACCCATGTCGAACCATCTGATGCAGGCGGGGTCCTGATGCCCGCTCCGTTCGAGGATCTGGGCGACCTCGGGTAAGAAGGTCACCGGATCGGTGGCTGACCACGCCACCTGACGACAGACCTGACGGAGGCCAAGTCCCGTGACCCTGCTCGACCAGCCCGGCACCCCTCTCCGCGCGAGCGACGACCCCGACGGGTCGCGGACGATCACCATCGTCGACCCGCAGGACGGCACCACGGTGGGCACCGTCCACAGCGCCGACGAGGCGGGCGTCGCTGCCGCCGTCGAGGCGGCGGTCCGGGCCTCCGAGGGCTGGGCCGCGACCGCGCCCGCGGCCCGCGGCGCGCTCCTGCACGCCATGGCCGACGGGCTCGCCGCGCGCGCCGACGAGGTCGCCGCGCTCAACACCCGCGAGACCGGCAAGCCCGCCGGCGATGCGCGAGGCGGGGTCGACGCGGCGGTCGGGACGCTGCGCCAGTACGCCGAGCTGGGACCGCTGCACCGGACCCACAGCCTGCGCGGGGCGGACGTCGCCGTCGACTACACCCGGCCCGAGCCGCGCGGCGTCGTCGCCGCCATCACGCCCTGGAACGACCCGGTCGCGGTCGCCGCGGGTCTGGTCGGCGCTGCGCTGGTGACGGGCAACACCGTCATCCACAAGCCGAGCGAACGGTGCCCGCACGTCGGCGCGCTCCTCGGCGAGATCTGGTCGGCACCCCTGCCCGACGGCGTCCTCACCACGGTCACCGGGGACGGCCGCACCGGCGCGGCGCTGGTCCGCTCCGCCGCCGTGCACGCGATCGCCCACGTCGGCTCGACCGCCACCGGGCGGGCCATCGCCGAGGAGGCGCTGCACACCGGCACCCACCTCGTGCTGGAGAACGGTGGCAACGACGCCCTCCTCGTCGACGGCGACGTCGACCCGGTCTGGGCCGCCGGCCAGGCGGCGCTGGGCGCATACGCGAACAGCGGCCAGATCTGCACCTCGGTCGAGCGCGTCTACGTCCACGCCGACATCGCCGAGGCGTTCGTCGAGGCCCTCGTCGTCGAGGCCGAGCAGCGCAACGCCGCCGGGATGGCCCCGCTCGTCGACACCCGGATGCGGGCCGAGGTGCACCGCCAGGTCAGCGCGGCCGAGGCGGCGGGCGCGCGGGTGCTGATCGGGGGCGAGATCCCCGAGGGGGCCGGCGCGCACTACCCGGCAACCGTCGTCGTGGACGTGTCGTCGACGGCCGACCTGATGCGCGAGGAGACGTTCGGCCCGGTGGCCCCCGTGCAGGTGGTGGCCAGCTTCGCCGAGGGGCTCGACCGTGCGGTGGCGTCGCACTACGGGCTCGCGGCCACCGTGCTCACCGGGTCCCTGGAGCACACCACCGAGGCGATCCGGCGTCTGCCGGTGGGCACGGTGAAGATCAACGCGGTCTTCGGCGGTGCCCCGGGCGGGGCGGCCGAGCCGCGCGGCGCCAGCGGCCGGGGGTTCGGCTACGGCCCGGAGCTGCTCGACGAGATGACCACCCGCAAGGTGGTGCACATCGGACGGCCGGTCCTCCGCACGACGACCTGACCCACCCCGGAGGGAGGCGCCCGTCCGCGACCGGGCGGCGCGCCTCAGGCCGTCCGCACCTCGAGCAGGTCGCGTTCGACCAGGGTCGGGACGGACAACGTCTTGTAGCCGACCTCCTCGAAGAGCACCGTGGCCGCGTCGCCCTCCACGCTCATGACGACCCCGTCGCCGAACGTCGCGTGCCGCACCAGCTGCTCAGCCTCGAAGGGTGCGGGGCCGACCGCGGTCTGGCCGTCCTCCTCGCTCGCGCTGCCGGAGCGGCAGTTGTCGCACCGCTCGCAGCGCAGCGAGTCGGCCTCGCCGAGGTAGGAGAGCAGGAACTGGCGTCGGCACCGCCGCGTCTCGGCGTAGCCGCGGACCATGTCCACCCGGGACCGCTGCAGCGCCTGATAGCCCTCGGCCCGGGCGCGCACGTCGTCCACGCCCACGGTCTCGCCCTCAGCCCCGGCCTCGACGACGAGGTTCGCGATCCGGGTCAGCTTGCGGGCACTCACGCCGGCCACCTCCGCCTGCTCCGCCGGGGTGGCGTCCGGAAGCGTGGCCAGGGCACCGAGCACGTGCGTGACCTGCCCCGGCGAGGGCACCCCGACGGTCTGGAAACGCAGCAGCGCGAGGTCCTCCGGCCGGTAGAAGAGCAGCCCGTGCGCCGGCTTCTGGTCGCGCCCGGCCCGCCCGACCTGCTGGTAGTACTCGTCCGGGGACTCCGGGATGTTGGCGTGCACCACCCAGCGCACGTCGGCCTTGTCGATCCCCATCCCGAACGCCGACGTCGCCACCACCACGTCGACGGCCGAGGACATGAAGTCGGACTGAGCCTGCTCACGCGACTTCGTCGACAGACCCGCGTGGTAGTGCGTGGTCGTGCGGCCGGCCTCGGCGAGCAGCGTGGCGTAGCGCTCCGCCGCCTTGCGGGTCGCGGCGTAGACGATCCCGCTGCCCTCGGCGTCGGCCGCCGCCGCGACGACCTTCTGCTCCTGGTCACGCTCGTCGAGGCAGCGGTGGACGGACAGGTCGATGTTCTCGCGGGCCGCACCTCCCACGACCACGGTCGGGTCGTGCAGGTGCAGCCGCTCGAGGATGTCGGCGCGGACGGGTGGCGAGGCCGTGGCCGTCATGGCGATGATGCGCGCGTCGAGGCCCGCCAGCAGGTCGCCCAGCCGCAGGTAGTCGGGGCGGAAGTCGTGCCCCCAGGACGACACGCAGTGCGCCTCGTCGACCGCGACCAGGCTCGGCCGCAGGGCCGTCACCGCCGCGTGCACGTCCTCGTTCGCCAGCTGCTCGGGAGAAAGGAACAAGAACTCGACCTCGCCCCGGGCCGCCTCCTCGAGCGCCTCCTCGCGCTGCCTGGGCGTCTCCGCCGACGAGATCCGACGCGCCCGGGTGCGACCCCCGTACGCGGCCAGGTGCTGGGTCTGGTCCTGCTGCAGGGCGAGCAGCGGCGACACCACGAGCGTGAGGCCGTCGATCAGCACCGCCGCCAGCTGGTAGGCCAGGGACTTCCCCGCCCCGGTCGGCTGCACGAGCAGCACGTCGTGGGAGTCGAGCAGCGCCTCCACCGCCGGCCGCTGCCCTGCACGGAGCCGGTCGAGCCCGAACACCGCGCTCGCCGCCTCGTCGATCCTGTCCGACACACGACCTCCCTCTCGTCGACCCGGTCCCTCTTACCCCTTCGAAGGCTCTGCAGATCCCCCCGGGGTCCCAACTTCGGGTGGGAGCGGCCCGGTAGCGTCGAAGCCATGAAGCTTCCCGCTCTCTCCCAGGTGCTGACCAACGACCCCGGCCCCTTCGCCACCGCGTACGCCGACGTGAGCCGCGTGGCCGCGGCCGGTGACGACGAGGTGACGCTGACCGCACGCGCCGCGCGCGACGAGCTCGTGGCCGCGGGCTGCCCGGCCGACGTCGCCGAGGCTCTGCAGGAGGCGCTCAGCGCCAGCACCCACTCCGGCGGCGAGGTGGCCCGCGTCGTGGTGGCCAGCGCGCAGGGCGTCGTGTTCTCGGCCCTCGTGCACGGCCGCCGGCCCCAGCCGACGACGTCCTGGGGTGCGCTGCCCGACCTCGGGCCCTGGCTCGCCGACGCCACCCTGGTGACGCCGTTCGTGCTGGCCCGCGTCGACCACGCCGGCGGCAACGTCTCCACCTACAGCGACGGCGCGGCCGGTCCGCTGCGCGAGGAGCAGGAGGCAGGCGGCGACGCCAACTTCCTGCACAAGACCGGCGGGGACAACCGCGACCGCTCCACCGAGGAGGAGTGGAAGCGCAGCGCCGACGACGTCGCGGCCGAGATCGAGCGTCAGGTCACCGCAGGCCCGTCCCTGGTGCTGGTCGCGGGCGAGCCCGACTCGGTGAGCGAGGTGCGCGGCAAGCTCGGGCACCTGGAGGCCGAGATCGTCGAGCTGCAGGGCGGTCGGCGCAACGCCGACGGCGGCGAGGATGCCTTCGACGAGGAGATCACCGAGACGTTGCGCGGGCAGGCCGTGACCGTCAACCTCGACGTCCTCGCCCAGCTCAAGCAGCGCCTGGGCGAGCGTGCCCAGGGAGCGAGCAGCCGGGGCGCCGCCGGCGTCGGCGAGGTGCTCGACGCCCTGGTCGTGGGGCAGGTCGACACGCTGCTGCTCGACCCGGCCGCAGCGGCCGAGACCTCGGTGACGCTGGCCGAGCACCCGGGGCTGAGCCTCGGTGCCGTCGAGCCGAAGGGCGCGCTGCCCGCCGACCAGGTGCTGGTCGCCCTCGCGGCCCTCACCGACGCGGACGTCCGCATCGAGCGCCGCGGGACCCTCGGGGGCGAGCCCGTGGCCGCGCTGCTGCGGTGGGACAACACCGCCGACGCCGGCACGACCTCGAGCGACGACCTGCACTGACCCTCGTACAGCCGATCCGCCCGCTCCCGACCACGTCGGGGGCGGGCGGACCTGTCGTGGGCGAAGCTCCAGGCAGGCGCCTGGGGGCTCAGGCCTCGGGGGCCATGCTGCGGATCCGGCTGACGACGTCGGTCGTCGAGTGCGCCGGCACGAAGTCGAGGATCCGGACCTCGCCGCCGTACGAGCGCACCACCGCCGTCTCCGCCATCATCTCCGGGGTGTAGTCGCCGCCCTTGGCGTAGACGTCGGGCTGGAGCAGCTCGAGCAGCGGGATCGGGGTGTCCGTCTCGAACACCGTCACGTAGTCCACGACGCTCAGCGCGGCGAGCACGCCCGCCCGGTCGCCCGCCGTGTTGATCGGACGCTGCGGACCCTTGAGCCGGCGGACGGACTCGTCGCTGTTGACCGCCACCACCAGCAGGTCGCCGAGCCGCGCGGCCTGCGCCAGCGAGGTCGTGTGCCCGCGGTGGAGGACGTCGAAGCACCCGTTGGTCAGGACGACGCGTCGACCCGCCGCCCGTTCCGCCTGCACCCGCAGGGCGAGCTCCGCACCCGTCAGGACCCGCTCCCGCGTCCGTCCCAGGTGGTCGGCGAGGTCGTCGGCCGTGCACACCGACGTCCCCGTCCGGTGCACCACGACGTCGGCGGCCGCCTGGGCCAGCTCGAGGGCCACGGGGAGCTCGGTGCCGGCCGCCCGCGCCAGGGTCAGGGCGGCGACGAAGGTGTCCCCCGCGCCGGTCGCCTGCTTGTCCAGCACGGGCCGTGCGGTGGTGCGGTGCAGGACGCCGGTGCCGTCGATGAGGACCGCGCCCTCGGCGTCCAGGGTGACGACCACCTGGGTCGCCCCGGTGCGGGCGAGGATCTCGGCCGCCGCCGCGTGCACCGCCTCGACACGAGCGGTGGCCGGCGGCGTCCGGCCGAGCAGCCGGAACGTCTCCCCCGCGTTCGGGGTGACGAGGTCGGGAGCGACCTCCGCCCACGGGGCGGGGTCGTGCGCGTCGACGACCAGCAGCGGCGGACGGTCCTGCTGCAGCGCACGGACGAGCGCGGGCGAGGGGCCCGAGCCGTAGTCGCAGACGACCACGGCCTCGCTGCGGCGCAGGACCGCGGTCGACGCGAGGACCGCGCGGTCGCGGATCTCCTCGGGCGGGGACGTGTCGGTCCCCTCGTCGAGCCGCAGCAGGATCTGCTCGCCACCCACGATCCGGACCTTGGTGGTCGTGCGCACCTCGGGTGCGAGCACCAGTCCGGTGACGTCGACCCCGGCCGCGTCGAGCAGGCTGCGCAGCATGTGCCCGGCCTCGTCGTCGCCCGCGACGCCGACCAGGCTGACCTGGGCGCCGAGCGCGGCCAGGTTCACGGCGGTGTTCGCCGCCCCGCCGGGCACGTGCCGGCGCTCGAAGACCTCGACCACGGGCGCCGGGGCCTCGCGCGACATCCGTTCGGTCCGTCCGCGCCACCAGCCGTCGAGGATCGGGTCGCCGACCACCGTGACGCGCGGCGCCCGGTCCCTCAGCACCAGGGGCAGGTCCGGCCCGAGCAGCCGCTCAGGTCCGCCGTCTTCCCAGCCAGCCGCGTGCATGCGTCTCCTTCTCGTCGTACGAGCGTTCATCGTGGCCGAACGTGCGAGCGGCCTGCGGGGTGCCTGCGGGGCCACGGTGCCCGGCCGGTCGTGCGCGAGCCGTCAGCGGGCGTCGACGACGCCGGTCAGGAGCAGGATCGCGACCACCACGGCGAGCGCCAGGCGGTAGGCGACGAACACCGTGATGGGGAACTTGGCCACGAGTCGCAGCAGCCACGCGATCGCGGCCAGCGCGACGACCAGGCTGACCACCGTGGCGACGACCGTCGGGCCCCAGCCGACCGAGGTGGCGATGTCGTCGGCGCTGCCCACGGCCTCGAAGACGCCGGCCGCGGTCAGGGCCGGGATCGCGAGGAAGAAGGAGAGCCGGGTCGCGGACACCCGGTCGAGGCCCCGGAACAGCCCCGCGCTGATCGTCGCGCCCGACCGCGAGACCCCGGGCACGAGCGCGATGCACTGGAACAGGCCGACGACCAGGCTGTCCTTCAGCGTCAGGCTCTCCTCGCCGCGGTCCTGCCGACCGATCCGCTCAGCAGCGATCATGACGAAGCTCCACACCACGAGACCGGCGACGACGAACCAGAGGCTGCGGAGCGGGCCCGTGATGAGGTCGCGGGCCAGCAGGCCGACCACGCCGATCGGGATCGAGCCGGCGATCACCAGCCAGGCCATCTTGTAGTCGCGCTCCGCGCGCGCTCCCCGGTCGACCAGACCACGGAACCAGGCGGCCGCGAGCCGGACGATGTCGGATCGGAAGTAGACGATCGAGCCGATGATCGCGCCGACCTGGATGACCGCGGTGAACGCGGTCACGCCGGGGTCGTCGACGCTCAGCCCGAGCAGCTTCTCGACGATCGTGAGGTGCCCCGTGCTGGACACCGGCAGGAACTCGGTGACCCCCTCGACGACGCCGAGGAGGAGGGCCTGCCAGAAGTCCATGGCCCGGAGCCTAGGGGGCGATCGCCTCCCGGACCCACTTCACGTCCTCAGCAGACGTGGATCACAGCCCGGCGGCGCGCCTGCGCAGGACCCGTCGCAGCAGCACCCCGACGAGGACGAGCACGACGACCACCCCCACGGCGATCTCGCTCGCGTGGTTCACGCGGTCCAGGACCGACGCGTACGCCGCCCCGGCCCCGTAGCCGAGCGAGCCGATCACGGCGGCCCACGTCACGCCGCCGACCACGTTGGACACGGTGAAGTCCCGCTGCGACATCCCGCTGGCGCCCGCCACGCCGGGGACGAGGGCCCGCAGCAGGGCGGTCCAGCGGCCCAGGACCACCGCCCAGCGCCCGCGGCGGGCGACGAAGGACGTCACCAGGTCGCTCCGGGTCCGCAGCCGGGCCGGGAGCCGGCTGACCAGGCCCGGGCCCCAGCGCCGCCCGATCCGGTAACCGACCTGGTCGCCGACGACCGCGCCCACGGCCGCGGCGGCGATCACCGCGGCGAGCGGGAGCCGGCCGCCGTGCGCGACGACACCGGCGACGAACACGGCCGTCTCCCCCGGCACCACCAGCCCGACCAGGGCCGAGGCCTCCACGGCCGGCAGCACCAGGGCGGCGACCAGGACGAGGGCCGGCGGCAGGGCGAGCAGCCACGCGACGAGCTGCGTCAACGACCGACCTCTCTGAGCGACCACGGTGTCCGGGCGCGGCTGACCTCACCGCGCCGTCCTTATCCTGACGCCTGTGCAGCCCCCGTCGTTCCCGTCCGGCACCTTCGTCGGCGAGCTCGGGCCCCGGTTCGACGACGTCCGGCAGATCGCGGTCCTGCGCGGCGGCGGCATCGGCGACCTGATGTTCGTGCTGCCGGCCGTCGAGTCGCTGGCCGCGGCCTACCCGGAGGCCGAGATCGTCCTGCTGGGCATGCCGTCGCACGCCGCCCTCCTGGCCGACCGGCCCGCGCCGTTCAGCGCGGTCGAGGTGCTGCCCGTCCACCCCGGCGTACGGGAGGGGTCCCCGGTCGACGCCGCCGCGACCGAGGCCTTCGTCACGCGGGTGCGGGCAAGGGAGCTCGACCTCGCCGTCCAGGCCCACGGCGGGGGCGGCAACTCCAACCCCTTCCTGCTGCGGCTCGGAGCCCGGCACACCGTGGGAACCGCCGCGCCCGGTGCACCTCGGCTCGAGCGGAACCTCCCCTACCGCTACTTCCAGCACGAGACCCAGCGCTGGCTCGAGGTCGCCGCCCTCGCCGGGGCCCCGGCGGTCCAGCTGGAGGCGCAGCTCCGGGGCCGGACCCCCCGTCGTCCGCGCTCCGACGTCCCGGCCCGGCTGGTCGTGCACCCCGGGGCCACGGACCCGCGACGACGCTGGCCCCCCGCCCGCTTCGCCGAGGTCGCCGACGCCGTCGCCCGCCGTGGGGTGGAGGTCGTCGTGGTCGGTGACGGGAGCGACCGCGCGGCCGCGGCCGAGATCGTCGCGCACGCACGGAGCCCGCTGGTCACGAGCGTGGCCGACCGGATCAGCCTGCCCGCGCTGGTCGACCTGCTCGAGGACAGCGACGTGGTGCTGGCGAACGACTCCGGGCCGCGCCACGTCGCCATGGCGGTGGGGACGGCGACGGTGGGCGTCTTCTGGGCCCCGAACATGATCAACGCCGCGCCGGTCGCCCGCCGCCGGCACCGCGTGCACCCGGGCTGGACGATGCAGTGCCCGCGCTGCGGCGCGCCGCTGGCCTCCGGGGACGAGCTGCGCTGCGACCACGAGGAGTCCTGGGTGGCCGACGTGACCGTCGACGCGGTGCTCACCGACGTGCTCGAGCTGCTCGAGACGCCCCGGGCCCCGGCGTGAGCAGGCCCACCCGCCAGAACCCGGCCGACGACCGCCCGGTCGCCCTCGTGCTGCGGGCCCTGGGCCTGGGCGACCTGCTGGTCTCGGTGCCCGCCCTGCGCGCGCTGCGCCGGGCCCGACCGGAGCACCGGGTCGTCCTGGCCGCCCCCACCTGGCTCCGCCCGGTCGTCGGGCTGACCGGCGTGGTGGACACCCTGCTCCCGGTCGCCGGGCTGGACGAGCCGCTGCCTCCGGTCGGCGGCGCACCCGACCTGGCCGTGAACCTGCACGGCCGCGGGCCGCAGAGCCACGCCCGGCTCGACGCGCTCGGGCCCCGCCACCGGATCGGCCACGCCACCCGGGGCTGGGACGGGCCGGTCTGGGTCGACGACGTGCGCGAACGCGTCCGCTGGGTCGAGCTCCTGCGCGACCACGGGATCCCGGGCGACCCCGACGACGTCGGCCTCGCCCGACCCCGGGTGCCGAGCCCCGCCCCCGGCGCGGTGGTCGTGCACGTCGGCGCCGCGTACGGCTCGCGGTCCTGGCCCGCGGACCGCTTCACCGCCGTGGTCCGGGCGCTGGCCGCGACCGGTGCGGAGGTCGTGCTGACCGGCTCGGGCGCCGAGCGGGACCGGGCGACCGGCATCGCCGCGGCCGCGGACCTGCCCGACGCGGCGAACCTCGCGGGCCGCACGGACCTGGCGCAGCTCGCGGCCCTGGTCGCCGACGCCGCGCTGGTCGTGACCGTGGACACCGGCGCCGCCCATCTCGCGACCGCGTACGCGACCCCGTCGGTCGTGCTGTTCGGCCCTGCCCCGGTCGCCCGCTGGGGCCCTCCGGCCGGCGGCCCCCACGTCGTCCTCACCGACGAGCGGCAGCGCGTGGGCGACGTCTTCGCCACCGAGCCGGACCCCGCCCTCCTGGCGGTGTCGCCCGAGGACGTGCTCGCCGCCGCCGAAGGCCTGCTGAACCGCTGACCTGGCGCGACGGGGTGCCCCGGCGGGTGGTGGTGGCGCTGCGAGACTCGCGGGATGGGCGATCCTTCAGAGCGGCAGACACCGGACCCGCTCGACGACGAGCTGGCGCACCGGCGGGCCGGTCAGGGTGAGAACCGGCTGGTGCCCGCCGTCGCCGTCGCGGTCGCGGTCGTCGCGTACGCGCTGCTCCCCGAGAACCTGCTCTTCGCCCCGCGCTACGTGATCGCCGGCGTCGAGGTGGTCCTGCTCGCCACCCTCGTCGTCAGCAACCCGCGCCGGATCGTGCGGCGCACGCGGCTGTCGCGGGTCGCCTCGACGCTGCTCGCGGGCATCGTCATCGTGACCAACCTGGTGGCGCTCGGGATGCTGGTGAGCAGCCTGACCCAGCCGGCCACGTCGGGAGGCTCGCTCCTGCTCGGGGCGATGCAGGTCTGGCTGACCAACGTCATCGGCTTCGCGCTGCTCTACTGGGAGCTCGACCGCGGCGGCCCGGTGGCGCGTCGACGGGTACGGCGCGACGAGCTGCCGCCGGCCGACTGGCGCTTCTCGCACGACGAGAACGGCGACAACGTCTCCGAGGTGGCCGCCACCTCGAGCGAGCAGTCCGGGTGGGTCCCGACCTTCGTCGACTACCTCTACCTGTCGCTGACCAACTCGAGCGCGTTCAGCCCGACCGACACCATGCCCCTGAGCACCCGGGCCAAGGCGCTGATGGGTCTCGAGGCGACCGCCGCCCTGCTGACGACCCTGCTCGTGATCGCGCGGGCGGTCGGTTCGCTCACCGGCTGACGCGGACGCACCAGCCGGGAGGGCGATCGCCGCCGCACCTGCTCGGGTGCGACGGCGCTCCCGTGCTGCGTCCCGCGGCGCTCCTGCCCCGCTGGCCAGCCGGGTCAGCCAGGTCAGCCGGGCTGAACCATGTCCTTGACCTTGCCGAGGGTCTTGTCGACCAGGTTCGGCTCGGGCGTCGTGCCGTCGAGCCGGGGGTCGCCGTGGTTGCCGACGGGCGGCATCGGGGCCGTGGTGGTCGGCCCGTCGGAGTAGCTGAACTCACCCTTGCCGTCCGGCGTCGGGCCGCTCGCCCAGCTGCCCGAGGCGGCCTCCTTGCCGTCGGAGAAGTTCATGTACGTGTAGGCGACGTCGGTGTTCTCGTCCGCGAGCGGGAAGTTGCTGGGCACGGGCAGGTCCTCGTAGCCCTCCGCCCGGAGCTCGGCCGCCGCGGCGATCCACTGGTTCTGGTGCACGTGGTCACGCGCGATGAGGAAGGAGAGCAGGTCGCGCACGCCCTTGTCCTCGGTCATGTGGTAGATCCGGGCCGCCTGGACCCGGCCCTGCATCTCAGCGTTCGCGTCGGCGGTGAAGTCGGCCAGCAGGTTGCCGCTGGCGGTGATGTAGCTGCCCTGCCAGGGGTTGCCGTTGCTGTCGACCGCACGGGCGCCCGCGCCGGGGACGATCGCGTGCTGCACGTCCATGCCCCCGACGACCGCGGCCACGACCGGGTCGTTCTTCACGGCGGCCTCGGTCGTGCCGTCCGGCGCCTTCTCGAGCAGCTGGGCGATCATGATCGCGAGCATCTCGACGTGGCCGAGCTCCTCGGCGCCGATGCCGTGGAGCAGGTCGCGGTGCCCGGCAGCTTGGTGTTCCAGGCCTGGAACCCGTACTGCACGGCGACGGTGATCTCTCCGTACTGACCGCCCAGGATCTCCTGCATCTTGCGTGCGAAGAACGCGTCCGGGGCGGCCCGCGTCGCGTTGTACTGCAGCTCCTGCTTGTGGAAGAACATGACAGCTCCTCTGCTCGGGCGGCTCGTCCCGCCCTCGTCCGGGACCCTTCCCTCGTCCGCGGCGACCAGACTGCGCAACGGGGTGGTCCTGCGTCCGGCCGGTCACCGCCCGGACCACGGGTGCGGCGGTCGGCCACGACTCGTACGCTGGCGCCTGGTTTGACTCGCCCCGATCAGTGGTATCAGGTAGCAGGGTCGACCGCGGGCGAAGGAGATGGTGTGCAGGTTGCTCTGGTTTCCGAGCACGCAAGCCCCCTCGCGGCCCTGGGCGCGGTCGACGCCGGCGGTCAGAACGTCCACGTCGCCGAGCTCGCCAGCGGCCTGACCCGGCTGGGTCACGTGGTCGTGGTCTACACCCGACGCGACGACGCCAACCTGCCCGAGACGGTCCGGACCGACGACGGCTACGACGTGGTCCACCTCGCGGCCGGCCCGTCGCGCAGCGTGCCCAAGGACGACCTCTGGCCGCTGATGCCCACCTTCGCCGACGCGCTGCGGCGCCACCTGCGCGCACGCACGCCCGACGTCGTGCACGCCCACTTCTGGATGTCGGGCTGGGCCGCCACGCGCGCGACGCGGGGGTTGTCGATCCCCACGTTCGTCACGTTCCACGCGCTCGGGTCGGTCAAGCGCCGCCACCAGGGCAGCGCCGACACCAGCCCGCCCGAGCGCGTCGAGGTCGAGCTGGCGGTCGCCCGCCGGGCCACCGGGGTGGTCGCCACCTGCCGCGACGAGGTGGCCGAGCTCGCCGCGATCGGGGTCGACCTCGACGGGGTCGACGTCGTGCCCTGCGGCGTGGACGTCCGGCACTTCACCCCCGACGCGGCCCCGCTCGACGACCCGCCCCAGCGCGAGCCGTACCGGATCGTCAGCGTCGGACGCCTGGTCCCGCGCAAGGGCTACGCGACCATCGTCGAGGCGCTCGTCGCCCTGCCCGGGGTCGAGCTGGTCGTCGCCGGCGGTCACGCCGGCGCCGGGTCGGTCGAGGCCGAGCAGCTCCGCCTCGAGGCACTGGCCGCCGAGCTGGGTGTCGCCGACCGCGTGCACTTCGTGGGCCAGGTCGGTCACTTCCTGATGCCCGCGCTGCTCTGCTCCGCGGACCTCGTGGTCTGCTCCCCCTGGTACGAGCCGTTCGGCCTCGTGCCGCTCGAGGCGATGGCGTGCGGCGTCCCCGTCGTCGCCTCCGCGGTCGGCGGGATGCTCGACTCGGTCGCCGACGGCGAGACGGGTCGGCTGGTGCCGCCCCAGGACCCGGCCGCGCTGGGGGTGGCGGTCGCCGAGCTGCTGGCCGACCCCGCGCTGCGGCGGGCGTACGGGCGCGCCGGGGTGCGCCGGGCCCGTTCCCGCTACTCGTGGGACGCCGTGGCCACGGCGACCGCGGAGGTCTACGACCGCGTCCTCGCCGCGCACGGCACCTCCGACCACGACGCCGCCCGGCTGCCGGCGCTGGGCACGGCGTGAGGTCGCAAGACTCCGAGCGCGCAGCCGGGTCTGGCACCACGACGGTGCGTGCGGTGCTCTTCGACCGCGACGGCACGCTCGTGCACGACGTCCCGTACAACACCGACCCCGACCTCGTCGCACCCGTCGACGGCGCGCGCGAGGTCCTCGACGACCTTCGTCGGCGAGGGGTCGCCGTGGGCGTGGTCAGCAACCAGTCGGGCATCGCCCGCGGCCTGATCACCCCGGCCCAGCTCGAGGCCGTGAACGCCCGGGTGGACGCCCTCCTCGGACCTTTCGGCACCTGGCAGGTCTGCCCGCACGGGTCGGCGGACGGCTGCGCCTGCCGCAAGCCCGCACCCGGCCTCGTCCTCGCGGCGGCCGAGGCTCTCGGGGTCGAGCCGTCCGAGTGCGTCGTGGTCGGCGACATCGGCGCCGACGTCGGCGCGGGCCTCGCCGCCGGCGCGGGCGCGGTGCTCGTCCCGACGCCCGTGACCCGGGCCGAGGAGGTCGCGCACGCCCACGAGCACGCGATGGTCGCGACCGACCTCCGTGCGGCGGTCGCCTCGGCCCTCGATCCTGAGGGCACCGGGGTGCGGGCATGACGGCCCCGCAGGGCGGCCACGTCCTGGTCGCCCGGCTCGACAGCGTCGGCGACATCCTGCTCGGCGGCCCGGCCGTGCGGGCCGTGGCGGCGTCTGCGGCCAAGGTCACGATGCTCGTGGGCCGCGGTCGCTCCGCCGTCGCGCGGCTGCTGCCCGGCGTGGACGACGTGCTCGAGCTCGACGCGCCCTGGGTCGTGCCCGACCCCGGGCCGCTGGACCCCCTGGCCGTCGAGGCCTTCGTCGCCGCGGTCGGCCGGGCCGAGGTGGACGCCGCGCTGATCCTCACCTCGTTCCACCAGTCGCCGCTCCCGCTGGCGCTGCTGCTCCGCCTCGCCGGCGTCGGGTGGGTGGGCGCGATCAGCGACGACTACCCGGGCTCGCTGCTGGACCTGCGGCACCGGCTGCCCGAAGAGCTCCACGAGCGCCAGCCAGGGGAGCTCAGCGGGGGGCGTGGGGGGTCGTCCCCCCTCACGACAGAGCCCGCTGACGTGCCCGAGAGCGAGCGCGCGCTCTCCCTGGCCCGCGCCGCCGGGTTCGACCTGGCCGGACCGGCCCGGCTCGAGGTCCGGCGACCGCTCCCCGACGTCACCGCCCTCGTGGGCGACGGCCCGTACGTCGTCTACCACCCGGGTGCCGACGCCCCTGCCCGCCGACCGGGAGCCGAGCAGAGCCGCGCGCTGGTCGCCGCGCTCGTCGCGGCCGGTCACCGCGTGGTGGTGACGGGGTCCCACGGCGAGTCCACGCTCACCGGGTTCGTCGCCGACGGTCACGCGCTCGACCTGGGCGGCGCCGTCGACCTCGCCGGGCTCGCGGCCGTGCTCGACGGCGCCGACGTGGTCGTCGCACCGAACACGGGCCCGGCCCACCTCGCGGCAGCCGTCGGCACCCCCGTCGTCTCGCTCTTCGCACCTGTGGTCCCGCCGGCCCGCTGGGCTCCGTACGGTGTCCCGGTCGTGCTCCTGGGCGACCAGCACGCGTCCTGCCGCCTCACCCGCGCCCGGGACTGCCCGGTGCCCGGGCACCCCTGCCTGGACGGCATCGATCCCGAGGCCGTCGTCGCCGCCGTGGCGAAGCTCAGCCAGACCCCACCCGTCGGCACCACAGACCCGGTGCCGGCCCGTCCCCGGGAGGCCGACCGTGTCCGCTCCTAGCCCCGCCTTCACCGCAGGTCTCGCCGACCTCATGGACCCCGCGGAGAGCGTCGGCCTGGTGGCCGAGCACCTCGCCGCGCTCGCCGAGGCTGCCGGCCGGGCCGGCGCCTACGCCGCGACCGTCAGCTCCTGGGGCGCCGAGCTGGCCCGTCGCTACAACACGGGCGCGCACCTGCTCGCCTGCGGGAACGGCGGCAGCGCTGCCGAGGCGCAGCACCTGACCGGTGAGCTGGTCGGGCGCTTCCGCCACGACCGCCGCCCGCTGCCCGCCGTCGCCCTCTGCGCGGACTCCGCGGCCCACACCGCCATCGCCAACGACTACGGCTTCGACGAGGTGTACGCCCGCCAGGTCACCGCGTTCGGCCGCCCCGGTGACGTGCTCGTCGCCTTCTCCACCAGCGGCACCAGCCCGAACGTGGTCGCGGCCGCCAAGGCCGGCCACGAGGCCGGCGTGACGGTCTGGGCCCTGACCGGCCCGGGTCCGAACCCGCTCGCCTCCCTCGCCGACGACGCCATCGCGGTCGAGGCGCCGACCACCGCGACCGTCCAGGAGATCCACCTCAGCCTCGTGCACGCGATGTGCCTCGCGCTGGACCACGCGCTCGGCGTGCAGCCCGCCGCGAGCCCCGCGCGGTGAACGACCCGGCGAACCGCCCGGTGCACGGGTCGACGAAGGGCCCGCTCGTCGTCGTCGGCGACTCGCTGCTCGACGTCGACCTGGAGGGCAGCTCCGACCGCCTGGCCCCGGACGCCCCGGTGCCGGTGGTCGACGTGACCCGGGAGTGGCAGCGCCCCGGCGGCGCCGGGCTGGCCGCGCTGCTCGCCGCCCGGTCCGGCCACGAGGTCGTGCTGGTCACCGCGATCGGTGCCGACGAGTCCGCCGACCGGCTCCGCGGCCTGCTGGGCGGGCTGGTCGAGGTCGTCGCGCTCCCCCTCGTCGGCGGGACGAGCCGCAAGACCCGGGTGCTCGCCAACGGCGTCCCCGTCACCCGCCTCGACGTGGGTCGCGGACGGGCGCTCGACGCACCCGTCCCGCAGGCCGTGCACGACGCCCTCGACCGGGCCGGCGCGGTGCTCGTCGCCGACTACGGCCGGGGCGTGACCTCGCTGGACGGCCTCCGCGAGCGGCTCGCCGCCCGGGCCCGGGAGATCCCCGTCGTGTGGGACCCGCACCCGCGCGGCTCCGCCCCCGTGCCGGGCTGCGCCCTGGTCACCCCGAACGCGAGCGAGGCCCGCGCCCTCGGCAGCGTGGACGGCACGGCTGACCAGGGCCGGCTGCTCGGTCAGCGCTGGCAGGCGCACGCCGTCGCGGTGACCCTCGGCGCCCGCGGTGCGCTGCTCGTCGAGGCCGACCCCTCGTCGGGCTCAGGGGGGACCCGGGACACCCACGTCCCGCTCGACGGGCCGGAGGAGGTCGACGCAGCGGGCCGCGCCCCGCACGCCGGCCGGCTCGACACCTGCGGCGCGGGTGACGCGTTCGCCGTCGCCGCGGCCGTCGCCCTGCTCGAGGACGCGGCTCCGGCCGAGGCGGTCCGGCGGGCGGTGGCCAGCGCCACCGCGTTCGTCCGGGCGGGTGCCGCGACGGCGGTCTCGACCGAGGTCGGCTACGCCACCTCGTCTGACCGCCCCGAGCCGGCCGACGCCTTCGCCCTCGTCGCCCAGGTCCGGGCGGCGGGCGGCACGGTCGTCGCCACCGGCGGCTGCTTCGACCTGCTCCACCGCGGCCACGTCAGCCTGCTCACGGCCGCCCGTTCCCTGGGGGACGCGCTCGTGGTCTGCCTGAACTCCGACGCCTCGGTCAGCCGGACCAAGGGTCCCGACCGACCGCTCGTCACCGCCGAGGACCGGGCCCGGGTGCTGTCGGCGCTGGCCTGCGTCGACGGCGTCGTCGTCTTCGACGAGGCCACCCCGGCCGAGATCCTCGCCGAGCTCCGGCCCGACGTCTGGGTCAAGGGCAGCGACTACGCCGGTCAGGACATCCCGGAGGCCCGGGTCGTCGAGGAGGCCGGCGGGCGGGTCGTCCTGCTCCCCGTCGTCGACGGCTACTCCACCACCCGTCTCGTCGACCGGTCGCGCGCGACCGCCTCGACCGCACCTGCCCACCCACGCCCGACCCGTACCGAGGAGAACTCATGACGTCGACCCTGACGCCCCCCGACACCGCCGCCGAGACCGCGGGGGCCGCGCGCACGACGCTCGGCACCGTGCTCGTGACAGGCGGTTCCTCCGGTCTGGGCGCCGCGACCGTCGCGGCCGTCCTGGCCGCCGGCGGCACCCCGCTCGTGCTCGACCTCACCCCGCCCGCGGGTGACGTCGCTTACGCGCAGGTGGATCTCTCCGACCCGCGTGCGGCCGAGGCCGCGGTGCGCGACATCGTCGAGGCCAACGGAGGACGGCTCGACGGCGTGCTGACCGCGGCGGGCATCGACACCCCGGCGCCGCTCGACGGCATCTCGGGCGAGGCCTGGGAGCGCATCGTCCTGGTGAACCTGTTCGGCACGGCCGCCGTGGCCCGCGCCGCGCTGCCCTACCTCAAGGAGAGCCACGGCCGGATCGTCACCGTCGCCTCGACGCTCGGCATCAAGGCCGTCGGCGACGCGACCGCGTACTGCGCCTCGAAGTTCGGCGTGGTCGGCTTCACCCGGTCGCTGGCCGCCGAGACCGCGGGCCAGATCGGCGTGACGCTGCTCATCCCCGGCGGCATGCACACGCACTTCTTCGACGAGCGGGACGCGCAGTACAAGCCGGGCGCCGACGCCGTGCTCAACAAGCCGGAGGACACCGCCGCGGCGGTCGTCTTCGCGCTGTCCCAGCCCGCCGGCTGCGAGGTGCGCGAGCTCGTCGTGGCGAGCTCGGTCGAGACCTCCTGGCCCTGATCTCCACCCGCTTCACCCGGAAAGTAGTCGTTCCGGGCCTCCAGCAGCGCGTCTGAGGGGTCCGGAGCGACCACTTTCTCGTGGTGGAGAGACGAGTCAGGCGACCCCGGCCGCACGAGCGGCGTCGACGGCGGCCTGCGTGCCCTGCCGCCACGGCTCCCCGTGCCCGGGCAGGACCACGGGAACGTCCAGCGCCGCGATCGCCCCCAGCGAGTCGAGGGCGACGCGGGCGTCGTTCGTCGCCGCGCGGGCGACCACGCGAGGACCCCGTCGTCCTGTGTACGGGTCGAGGGTCACGAGCGCGTCCCCGGTCAGCACGGCGCCGTGGTCGGGCAGGTGGACCACCAGCTCGCCGTCGGTGTGGCCCGGTGCGGGCACCAGCTCGGGCCGGCCGGGCAGGGCCAGCACCGTACGGCCGTCGACCAGGTGGTCGGCCACGAACCCCGGGACGCACAGCGCCCCGGCTCGGACCATGGCGCCGAGGACGGGCCACGAGCGCGGGTGCGTCGGCGGGTAGGTCAGCCGCGGCCGGGCCGGCTGGTAGCGGTAGGGGTGCGCCAGGATGTGCGCGTCCTCGGCCGAGGCCCAGACCTGGATGCCGTAGCACCGTTGCAGCTGGTGGGCGAAGCCGACGTGGTCGAAGTGCCCGTGGGTGATCACCAGGCCCCGGACCTCGGAGGCGCTGCGTCCGACGTCGGCCAGGCACTGCCGGACCGCCGCCCACGTCCTGGGGTAGGCCGCGTCGACGAGCGTGACGCCGTCCTCGGCCTCGACGACGTAGCAGTTGGTGTAGCCGTGGGTGATCAGGTGGACCCCGGGCACGACGTCACGGACGGTCTGGATGTTCGACTGGGGCACCCCTCCCCTCTACCCCGCGGCGACACGATCGAAAACACGGTCCCAGTCGTCGAGGAACCGGGCGAGGCCGTGCCGGGCCAGCGCCGCCTCGCGCGCGACCAGGCCGCGGGCGCGAGCCTCGTCGGGGTCGGCGAGGAGCCGTCGGGCCACTGTCACCAGCTCGGCCGGGTCGGCCGAGATCGCGCCGGCCTCCGGCGGGACGGTGCGCGCCGCGACCGTGGTGTCGAGGACGACGACCGGGAGACCGAGCAGCATCGCCTCGATCAGCGACAGCCCGAGCGAGGTCCACCGGTTCAGGTGCAGGTACGCCCGCCGCTGCACCAGTGCGTCGCGCAGCTGCGGCGGCTTGAGGTTGCCGGCGAACGCCACCCCCGGCTGACCCTCGAGCGCCGCCGGGAGCAGGTCGCCGTCGATGCCGAACGCGTCGATCCCCAGCGGTACGAAGCGGGGCAGCAGGTCGGTGCCGGTCACCCGCCAGCGCCGTACGGGCTCGTTGACCACGAACGCCAGGTGGTCGACCCCACCCGTGTAGCGCAGCCCCGGGTCCGGCAGGCCGTGCTCGACCACTGTCGTCGGAGTGCGCCCGCAGTCCCACAGCAGCGCGTTGAGGTGGGTGACGTGGACGACGCGCAGCGGACCGTCCGCGAGCGGGTGCCGGGTGTTCGGCACCGACTCCTTGGGCGTGTTGTGCTCGAGGAACATCGCCGGGACGTCGACGCCGACCCGCAGCCCCGTCCGCGCCGCGACGCCCGCCGCCTCGTCCGGACGCTGCAGCAGCACCACGTCCGGCGGGGCGTCACGCAGCTGTGCGGGATCGACCTCGCGCGCCCGGGCCGGGGCAGCCGCCCCGAGGCGGGACAGCCCGCCCCGGCCGTCCACCGCGGGCAGGAGCTCGTAGTCGTGGCGTCCGGCGAGCAGGGCGTCGGTGTAGCCGCCGTGGACGTCCGAGAGCAGGATCCTCACGACGGCGCAGCGTACGGCACCCCTGGTGGTGCGCCGCCGACGTCCTCAGGCGGCGCGGGCCGGGACGTCGACGTCGTCCAGGGACCCGATCAGCCCGCGGAGCTTCTTGAGCAGCCGGGCGAGCATCCGCGAGATCTGCATCTGGTTGGTCCCCAGCTCGGCGGCGATGTCGCCCTGGGACCGCTCCTCGAAGAACCGCATCCGCAGCAGCCGCTGCTCCGCCTCGGTGAGCTCTTTCCACACCGCTGCGACCAGGACGTGCGCGTCGGTCCGCTCCGAGTCCGGCTCGTCGCTCTCGTGGTCAGAGGTCAGCGCGTCGAGCGAGCTGAACGTGTAGGCCTGCGTGGCGCGCCGCGCACGGCGTACGTCGTCGAGGGGGACGTGCAGCACGTCGGCCAGCTGCCGCTCGGTCGGCTCGCCGCCCACCGCCTGCGCCACCTCGGGCCAGCGGCGCCACATCTCCGCGGACAGCTCCTGGGTCGGACGGGACGGGCGGATCGACCAGCCGTGGTCGCGAAAGTGTCGCTTGACCAGGCCCGTCACGGTGGGGAAGGCGAAGGCGGCGAACGAGCCCTGGTCGGGGTCGAAGCGGGCGCAGGCCTCCACGAGTCCTGAACGGGCGATCTGCCGCAGGTCCTCGAGGTCCTCGCCACGGTCGCGGAAGCGACGGGCGACCGAGTCGGCGAGCCACAGGTGCGACACGGGCGAGCCACAGGTGCGACACGACCACGTCGTCGAAGAGGGACTGGCGGGTGGCCGGGTCGGCGTCCCGCGCCGCCCGCAGCCGGGCGAGGGTCAGCTCGGCGAGCTCGAGGCGCTGGGCAGGGTCCGAGCCCCGAGGGACACGGCTCCCGCCGAGGGCGGTGTCAGCGGTCGTGGGCAGCAGCAAAGGCATGGCGCGCTCTTCCGTTCGTGCGGATACGAACGTGGCGCGCTGTTGGCCACATCACGATTTGACCACAGACCACGACCCACGACCACCCCCCTAAGGGTAAGAATCGCCCTCAGGAGCCGGCCCGGGCAGCTCGCGGGTCACGACGATGCGCTCCGCGAGGTGGACGATCGGGACCTGCGTGACCTCCGACAGGCGCTGCAGGTGGTCGTAGGCCTGGTCCGCCGTCATCCCGTACCGCTCCATGACGATCCCCTGGGCCTGCCCCAGCCCGACCCGCGCGACCATCGCCCGTTCCCGCTCGTCGAGCAGCCGCGCGTCCGCGACGGCGACGGCGAGCTGGTCGCCCAACGCCCGCGCCAGCAGCTGCTGCCCGTCGTCCCACACCTGCACGCGGTCGGAGTAGAGGTTCAGCGAGCCGACGATGCCGGGGGCCGCGTCGAAGAGCACGGAGAGCGTGGCGCGCACCCCGAGCAGCTCCGCCGCGCGAGGCCCCCACGAACGCCACCGGGGGTCGCTGCGCAGGTCCTGGCTGATGACCGTGGTCCGGCTCCGGACGCTGTCCAGGCCCGGGCCCTCGCTGAGCTCGTGCTGCCAGCTGTCACCGCGGTACACCACGTCGTCCGAGACGGCGACGGTCTCCACGTAGTGCGGGGTCAGGACGGTCACGCTGGCGTGGTCGCAGTCGTGGACCAGCGAGACCGCGAGCTCGACGCCGCGCTGCAGGCGTTCGGCCTCGGTGGACGCCTCGTGCAGCAGGAGCGCGAACCGGGTGGCGGCCAGGTCGGCCGGGGGCAGCGTGCGACGAGCAACGACCATCAGCAGCAGCTCCTGACCCGGTTCCAGGACGGGTTGGCGGTTCGCCGTGGACCGCTGCTTGACCTGGCGGGAGGAATTGTCGCACGCAACAGGCTGACCGGGCAGGACCGTGCCCTGTCGACCGACCGGCAGGAGCGGCTCAGGTCTCCGGAACCCCGGCGAGCCTGCCCGTGCTGACCAGCTCGCCCGCGATCGCGCGGAGGGAGTGGTTGGTGGTCTGACTCACCCGGGCCAGCACGCGGAAGGCCGCGTCCGCGTCGATCCGGTAGCGCTCCATCAGCATGCCCTTCGCCTGCCCGATCAGGTCGCGGCTCGCGATCGCCCGGTCCAGGTGCTCGACCTTGCGGGCGTCGGCGAACGCGATCGCGGCGTGGCCGGCGAAGAGCAGCCCGATCTCCTCGGACTCGGCGTCGAAGGCGTCCGCCCGGGCGCTGTAGAGGTTGAGAGCCCCCAGCGTGTCCCCCTGCACGTAGAGCTGGAAGGACAGCATGCTGCCGGCGCCGGCTGCAGACGCCCGTCGGGCGAACTCCGGCCAGCGCTGCTCGTGCCGCACGTCGGGGACGTGGACGACCACGTGCTCGTACGCGGCGTCGAGGCAGGGCCCCTCGCCCGTCTCCGTCTGGATGGCGTCGGCCCGCTCCGGCAGGTCGCTCGTCTGGTGCTGCGAGGTGATCTGCCGACGGGCGACGACCAGGCTGAGCGAGGCGGCCTCGACGCCCGGGATGATCTGGACGGCCGCGGCCACGACCTCGTCGAGCATCGCGCCGGTGTCGTCCTCGGCCTCGAGCGAACGGGCCAGCAGGCCGAGCTGTGCCGCGAGCCCGGGCACGGGGCCAGCCTCGTGACGACTGTCGCCGAGCTGGTCCTCCGGGATCCGACGTGGGCCTGCCGACACCGCGAGCTCCGTCCCGCCACCACGGACGCGGAAGCCTCGATCACGCTACCGGGGGATGCAACCGCGACGGGGGCAGGTCTGACCCCGGTGCGGAGGGGTAGTGATGGGACAGGTGATTGCCCGGGGAAGCCCGGGAACGCGCTCAGGCCCGTCGGGGTTCAACAGCGCAGCCCCGCGGGCCGCCCTTCTCGCACCGCTCTTCTCGTCCTGCCGCCGAGACCGGACCTGGCGGCCCGGTAGAGGCGACGCGCTGGCCTCCACGTGGCGGCGGAGCAGCCGGGACGTCCGCGTCCCCTCCTCCAGCACACCGAGGGTGGCTCATGCCCCGCATCACGGGCAGCAAGCAGCGTCATGGGCCTGACCGCCAGCTTCTTCCAGACCGTCAGCCACCAGGTGCGCGCCGACGAGTTGACCCCTGCCGTGCTGACCCGGCCGGTCACCGACCTCCTGCCGGTCGGCGGGTCGCGCCGCAGGGCGACCCGTCTGCGCGCTCGAGCGGTTCCTCGCCGCCCACGGGCTGGGCTGACCGCAGCCCCCGCGAGACCCCGGGCCGTCCGGCCGGGTCGAGAGGCAGAGTTCTCCGGGTGCCGCCCTCCCCCACGTCCGCCCGGGCGTCGACCGCGGCCGGCGTACGCGCCACGTACGCCGCCTTCATCGCCACCGGCTTCGCCTTCGCGAGCTGGGCCTCCGAGATCCCGCAGGTGCGTGACCGGCTGGGGCTGTCGTCGGCCGAGCTGGGCCTGGTCCTGCTGTCCATCGCCGCCGGCTCGGTCATCTCCCTGCCCCTGGCCGGCCCCCTCGTGGCGCGGATCGGCTCGCGGCGCACCGTGCAGATCATGTCGGCCGTGGACGGCGTGGCGCTCGTCGTCGTGGGCCTCGGCTACCTCGGTGGCGTGGTCCCCGTGGTGGTCGGGCTGTTCCTCTTCGGCTTCGGGCAAGGGGCCTGGGACGTCGCGATGAACGTCCAGGGCGCGGTCGTCGAACGCCGGGTCGGGCGGGCGATCATGCCGCGGTTCCACGCCGGCTTCAGCATCGGCACGGTCGCGGGAGCGCTCAGCGGGGCCGCGCTCGTGGGCCTCGGCGTCGGGGTCACCGTCCACCTGGTCGTGGTCGGGGTCGTGGTCGCGGCGGTGGCACCCTTCGCGGTGCGCGGGTTCGTCCCGGACACCGAGGAGCCGGCCCCGGGCGACGGCCCCGCGCCCGAGCGACGCAGCGCCCTGGCGGCCTGGCGCGAGCCGCGCACGCTGCTGGTCGGTCTCTTCGTGCTGGCGTTCGCCTTCGCCGAGGGGACCGGCAACGACTGGTCCAGCGTCGCCCTGATCGACGGCTACGGCACGTCCCGCGTCGTCGGGATCCTCGGCTTCGCCACGTTCCTCGCGGCGATGACCGCCGGGCGCTGGTTCGGACCCGGGCTGCTCGACCGGTACGGCCGGGTCGCGGTCTGCCGGACCATGGCCGCCACGAGCGTGGCCGGCCTGCTGCTCTTCGTCTTCGGCGGGCACCCGGCGCTGGCCTTCGCCGGCGCGGTGCTGTGGGGTGCGGGACTCTCGCTGGGCTTCCCGGTGGGCATGAGCGCGGGCGCGGACCAGCCGGCGTACGCGGCCTCCCGGGTCAGCGTGATCGCCTCGGTCGGCTACCTCGCGTTCCTCGGCGGACCGCCGCTGATCGGGTTCCTGGGCGAGCACGTGGGTGTGCTGCACGCCCTGACCGCGGTGGCCGTGCTCCTGGCCATGGCCGTCGCGATCGCCGGAGCCGTTAGGCCCCTGGAGACCGACGACCGGCCCCGTTCCTGACCCGGCCCGTCCCCCAGCGCGGGGCTTGAAAGATCCTGCACACTTCTTCGGTGCGGATCCTTTACAACGCGTTCAACGGGCGCTACGCCGACAGCCCCCGTGCCCTCCACCAGGGTCTGCTGGCGCGCGGGGTGGAGGCGGAGCACCTCTGGCTGCAGGACGAGCGGTTCGTGGGGGGGTTCCCGGCCGACGTCGCGACCATACCGATCGGCTCCCCGGAGGCGGTGGCGGCGCTGGAGTCGGCCGACGTCCTCATCAGCAACACCCACATCCAGCTCGACCGCTGGCACAAGCCGGCGGGTGCGTTCTACCTCCAGACGTGGCACGGCACGCCGCTGAAGCAGATCCACCGGGCGGCGGCCAGCATCCCCTCCGAGGAGGACATGCTCGAGCTCGACGACGACATCTCCCGCTGGGACGCGCTGGTGAGCCAGAGCCCGGCGGCCACCGGGCTGCTCCGCGGCGCCTTCGGCTACGCCGGCCCCGTCATGGAGACCGGCTACCCGCGCAACGACGTGCTGAACGCCCCCGACGTCGACCAGCGCCGGGCCGCGCTGCGGGAGGAGCTCGGGATCGGGCCCGAGGTGACCGCCGTCCTCTACGCCCCGACCTACCGCGACGACACCGTGGACGACCCGGACGCGCCCGACGGGCTGGACCTCGAGGTGCTGCTGGACCGCCTGGGTCCCGGCTTCACGGTGCTGCTGCGCCAGCACTACTACCTCTACCGCCGCCCGGTGCGCACCGGCGTGGCCGGACTGGTCGACGTCTCCGACAACCCGGACATCGCCGACCTCTACCTCGCCGCCGACGCCCTGGTCACCGACTACTCGTCGGCGATGTTCGACTTCGCGGTGACCGGCAAGCCGCTGCTGCTCTACCCCTACGACCTCGCGCACTACCGCGACCGGCTGCGGGGCTTCACCCTCGACCTCGACACCGAGGGGCCGGGAACCCTGGTCCTCGAGCCCGAGGCGCTGGCGCAGTCGCTCCTCGAGCTGCCCGCGACCACGACCGCGGATGACGAGCGCTACGCGGCGTTCCGGCAGCGCTGGTGCACGCTCGACGACGGGCACGCGACCGACCGCGTGCTGGACCAGCTGCTCGGCCGGCTGGCCCTGTCCACGGACGTCCAGCCGGCCGGACAGCTGCGCTAGCCGGACCGCAGCGAGGAGCGTCAGCGGGTTCGGAGAGCAGCCAGCCCGGCGTGTCGCTCAGCCAGCCCGGCGTGTCGCTGTCCGGGACGTGCCATGTCCGGACATGGACAGGCAGCTTCGGGCCCATCGGGTCTCGTCTGGTCGTTCGCGCCCGTAATGTCGTCCTTGTCGGCGGGGGTGATGACCCCCCGAGCATCTTCCCCGCCGACGTCACGAGAGTCCGCCTCTTCCTGAACCCCCGAGCAGGAAGGTGCGGACTCTTCTGACGTTCAGCCGGCCGGACGGTTCCGGTAGCGGCCGACCAGCTCGGGTGCCGCCTGCTGCAGACGCACCGGGGCGAGGCCCCGGGCCATCAGCTCGAGGTCGTCCACCACCATCTCGCCGATCTCGGCGAACGCGGCCGGGACGCCTCCGGCCCGGTGGGCCGACAGCACCACCCCCTCCAGCGACCGGAACGGTGAGCCCTCGGGCACGGGCTCGGTCGGCCACACGTCGACCGCGGCCAGGAACCGGCCCGACGCCAGCCGCTGCGCCAGCGCCTCGTAGTCGGTGACCGCCGCCCGGCTGACCAGCACGAGCCGCGCACCGTCGGGCAGCAGGTCGAGCTCACGGGCCCCCAGCAGGTGCTGGCTGTCGGCGGTCACCGTGGCCAGCACGAACACGAACCGGCTCCTGCTCAGGGTCTCGTCGAGCGAGGCGGGGAGCACGTCGGCGTCCCGGAGCACGGCGTCCGGGAGCCACGGGTCGTACGCCCGGACCGTCGGGGAGAACGCCGCCAGCAGGGGCCGCAGGGCGCGTCCGAGGTTCCCGTAGCCGACCAGGCCGACGTCGGCGTGCCGCAGCAGCACCGCATCGGCGTTGCCCTCGCCGAGGTAGCGCTCACGACCCACCCGGAAGGCCCGGTCCTCCCGGCTGATCCCCCGAGCCAGGTCGAGGGCGAGCCCCAGCGCGTGCTCGGCCACCGCTTGCGCGTACGCGGGTCCGCAGCCGAGCACCCGGATGCTGCGGGTGAAGCAGGTCGGGTAGTCGACGTTGGGGTAGAAGTTCCCCTCGACGTTGAGCACGGCGCGCAAGCGTGGAGCCCGCGCCAGCCGCTCGGCCGGGAGGTCCGGCTGCCCGACCACCGCCCACGCGTCCGCCAGCACGGCGTCGAGGGCGACGTCGCCGACCGGCTCGACCACCTCGAACTGCGCGCGCAGCCGGGCCAGCGTCTCGGGGGAGAAGATCCGCTCGACGGGCTGCGGCTGCGGGACGAGGACGACGACGGGCTTCATACCCTCATCATCCGAGAACGCCCCCTGAGCCTGTCGAAGCGGTGTCCTGAGCCTGTCGGAGGAGAGACCCGGAAAACGCCCCCTGAGCCTGTCGAAGGAGAGACCCGGAGACGCCCCCTGAGCCTGTCGAAGGGCCTCGAAGAGGTCGGCATCAGGCTCAGGGGGCGTAGGGATCAGGCGTCGGTCGCGTCCCGGGCGCCGGCCCAGAGGTCGACGCCGGACTCGACGGCGAGCTCGTCGATCGAGGCGAGCTCGTCGTCGCTGAACGTGAGGTTCTTGGTCGCGGCCACGTTGTCCTCGAGCTGGGCGACGCTGCTCGCGCCGATCAGCGTGCTCGTCACGCGGACGTCGCGCAGCACCCAGGCCAGCGCCATCTGCGCCAGCGTCTGACCGCGGCCCGAGGCGAGGTCGTTGAGCTTGCGGACGCGCTCGATCACCTCGGGGGTGATCGTCTCCTGCTCCAGCGACTTGCCCTGGGCCGCACGGGAGTCGGCGGGGATGCCGTTGAGGTAGCGGTTGGTCAGGAGCCCCTGGGCCAGCGCCGTGAAGGCGATGCAGCCGATGCCCGCCTCGTCGAGGACGTCGAGCAGGCTCTGCTTCTCTCCCCTGGACTCGATCCACCGGTTGAACATCGAGTACGACGGCTGGTGGATGAGCATCGGCGTGCCCAGGTCGCGCAGGATCTCCGCGGCCGCGAGCGTGTGCTCAGGTGAGTAGGACGAGACGCCGACGTAGAGCGCCTTGCCCGCGCGGACGGCCGCGTCGAGCGCGCCCATCGTCTCCTCGAGCGGCGTGTCGGGGTCCGGGCGGTGGTGGTAGAAGACGTCGACGTAGTCGAGGTTCAGCCGGCGGAGCGACTGGTCGAGGCTGGCCGTCAGGTACTTCTTCGAGCCGAGGTCGCCGTACGGGCCGGGCCACATGTCCCAGCCGGCCTTGGACGAGATGACGAGCTCGTCGCGGTAGGGCTTGAAGTCCTCGCTCAGGATGCGGCCGGCGTTGGTCTCGGCCGAGCCGTACGGCGGCCCGTAGTTGTTCGCCAGGTCGAAGTGCGTCACGCCCAGGTCGAACGCGCGGCGCATGATCGCGCGCTGGGTCTCGATCGGCTTGTCGTCGCCGAAGTTGTGCCAGAAGCCGAGCGAGACGGCCGGCAGGTGCAGCCCGCTCACCCCGCAGCGGCGGTAGGGCTGGACGTCGTAACGGTTCTCGTCGGCGAGGAAGGGTGAGGTCACCCGGGAACGTTAGGCCAACGGGCTCCGGCCGTCCGGCCCGGGCTGCCGGGCCCGGGGGGATCGGCAACCGCCCTAGCATGAGCAGCGTGAGAGCGGCTCCGCCCCGGTGAGCGCCATCGCCGTCCCCACGCTGAAGATGGTGGCCGCGGCGGCGGGGGTGTCGAAGTCGACCGTCTCCCGGGTGATCAACGACTCGCCCAGCGTCACCCCGGGAGCCGTGGCGGCGGTGTCCGCCGCGATCGAGCAGCTCGGCTACACGCCCAACCGGGCGGCCCGCAGCCTGGTCAGCCGGCGCACCCTGAGCCTGGCCCTCGTCATCGGCGAGAGCACGTCGACGTTCTTCACCGACCCCTACTTCGCGTCCGTGATCCAGGGTGCGGCGACCCGGGTGTCGCAGACCGAGTTCACGCTCGCCCTGCTCGTCGCGGCCGGCTCGGAGGACAAGGTCCGCCGCTACCTGCGGGCGGGAAGCGTCGACGGCGCGCTGGTGCTGTCGCACCACGCCGACGACCGTTCGTACTCCCACCTCGCCGGCAGGCTGCCGCTGGTCTTCGGGGGGCGCCCGACGGACACCGAGGGCCCGCTCCCCTGCTACGTCGACGTCGACAACGTCGCCGCCGCCACGACGGTCACCCGCCGGCTGGTCGAGGCCGGTCGGCGACGCATCGCCACCGTGACCGGGCCGGTCGACATGGGGGCCGGCGTCGACCGCCTCGCGGGTTGGCGCCAGGCGCTCGCCGAGGCCGGCCAGCCCGACGACCTGGTGGAGCACGGCAACTTCACCCCGGCGAGCGGCGCCGAGGCCGTTCAGCGCCTGCTCGCGCGGGGCGAGCCGTTCGACGGGCTGTTCGTGGCGAGCGCCCAGATGGCCTCGGGCGCGCTGACCGTGCTGCGCGAGCACGGCCTGGAGGTGCCCCGTGACCTGGGCCTGGTCACGGTCGACGACGACTACTTCGCGCAGGCGGCGGTGCCGGCGCTGACCACGGTCCGGCAGCCGACCCTGGAGCTCGGGCGGACGGTGGCCGATGTGCTGATCGACCTCGTGGAGGGCCGTCCGGTCGAGCGCGTGACCATCCTGCCCACGACCGTGGTGGCGCGCGGCTCGGAGTGAGGGACCGGCCGCGGCGTGCGCTGTATAGGGTGCGAACCACTGCACCACCCCGCTGCTGAGGAGCATCCCGTGAGCGACGACGCTCGGACCGACCGCTTCCCGCCGCCGCCGGAGCTGGCGGCGCACGCCAACGTCACCGAGGCCACGTTCACGGCCGCCGCGGCCGACGACCTCGCCTTCTGGGCCGAGCAGGCCGGCCGGCTCTCCTGGGGAACGCCCCCGACGCAGACGCTCGACTGGAGCAACGCCCCGTTCGCGCAGTGGTACGCCGACGGCACCCTGAACGCGGCGTACAACTGCCTCGACCGCCACGTCGAGGCGGGCCTGGGTGACCGGGTCGCGTTCCACTTCGAGGGCGAGCCCGGCGACCGGCGCACGATCACGTACGCCGAGCTGACCGCGCAGGTCTGCCAGGCCGCGAACGCGCTGACCGAGCTCGGGGTGAAGGCGGGCGACCGGGTCGCGATCTACCTGCCGATGATCCCCGAGGCCGCGGTCGCGATGCTGGCCTGCGCCCGCCTCGGTGCCCCGCACACGGTCGTCTTCGGCGGCTTCTCCTCCGACGCCCTGGCCACCCGGATCCTCGACTGCGGGGTCGAGCACGTCATCACCGCCGACGGCGGCTGGCGCAAGGGGAGGTCGTCGGCGCTCAAGCCGGCCGTCGACGAGGCCCTGGAACGCTGCCCCGACGTGCGCAGCGTGCTCGTCGTGCGGCGTACGGGCCAGGAGACGGCCATGACCGAGGGCCGCGACGTGTGGTGGCACGACGTCGTCGAGGCTGCTCCGACCGAGCACGCGTACGAGACGTTCCCGGCCGAGCACCCGCTCTACATCATGTACACCTCGGGCAGCACCGGGAAGCCGAAGGGCATCCTGCACACCACCGGCGGCTACCTCGTCGGCGTCGCCTACACGCACTGGGCGACGTTCGACCTGCATGCCGAGACCGACGTGTTCTGGACCGCGGCCGACATCGGCTGGGTGACCGGGCACTCCTACCTGGTCTACGGCCCGCTCGCCAACGGCGCGACGAGCGTCATGTACGAGGGGACGCCCGACAGCCCGCACCAGGGCCGGTGGTGGGAGATCATCGACACCTACGGCGTGACGATCCTCTACTGCGCGCCGACGGCGATCCGGACGTTCATGAAGTGGGGCGACGACGTCCCCGCCCGCTACGACCTGTCGACGCTGCGGATCCTCGGCTCGGTCGGCGAGCCGATCAACCCCGAGGCGTACGTCTGGTACCGCAAGCACATCGGGCACGACCGCACGCCCGTGGTCGACACGTGGTGGCAGACCGAGACCGGGATGCACATGATCTCGCCGATGCCGGGCGTGGCCGACGGCAAGCCCGGGTCGGCCATGCGCGCGGTGCCCGGCGTCAGCGTCAAGGTCGTCAACGACGAGGGTGTGCCCGTCACGGACGACGCCGCCGGCTACCTGGTCATCGACAAGCCGTGGCCGGCGATGCTGCGTGGCATCTGGGGCGACGAGCAGCGCTACGTCGACACGTACTGGTCGCGCTTCCCGGGCGTCTACTTCGCCGGGGACGGCGCCAAGATCGACGCCGACGGCGACATCTGGCTGCTGGGGCGCGTCGACGACGTCATGAACGTCTCGGGGCACCGGATGTCCACGGCCGAGATCGAGTCGGCGCTCGTGTCGCACCCCAAGGTCGCCGAGGCGGCCGTGGTCGGGGCGTCCGACGACACGACCGGCCAGGCCATCGTCGCGTTCGTCATCCTGCGCAGCGAGGCCGGCGACGGCGGTCCCGACGTGGTGGCCGAGCTGCGCAAGCACGTCGCCAAGGAGATCGGGCCGATCGCCCGGCCGCGCCAGATCATGGTCGTGACCGAGCTGCCCAAGACCCGGTCGGGCAAGATCATGCGTCGCCTGCTGCGCGACGTAGCGGAGAACCGCGAGCTCGGGGACGTCACCACCCTCACGGACTCGTCGGTGATGGAGCTGATCAAGGGCAACCTGTCCTCCTCCTCGTCGGAGGCCTAGGACGTCGCTGGTCTTCCGACCCTCATCGCGGGAACGGGGGCTTCTCGGAGGCTTGAGCCGCCACGAGGGCGGGAGAACCAGCGGATCGAGGTCAGCCGGACCCCCGGCGAGGCGGCGCTGGCGATCCAGCTGCACCTGGTCGGGATGTTCGCGCCGGGCTTCCCGGTCCCCCGCGTCATCGGCCGCCCGGGCGAACGTGGGGTCGCCGCGCTGGGCTGCGCCGTGATCCTGGGGGCCGGTCTGGCAGCGGCGGGCGGCGTGGCGCTCCCCCTCTACCTGACGGCGATGTTCGCCGTCAGGTAGAGCTGGAACCTGGCCTGCTCCGGCGGCAGCGCCATGATCGCCTCCTCCTGCCGGGCCTCGGAGCGTGGTCGCGTGCAGCCGGTCGCGGAGGTGCTCGGCATCGCCGCGCAGGTGGGTGGCTCGTTCGCCGCCGCCGGCTTCACGACCGAGTCCAGCTGGGGGGCGCTGGGCTGGGCGACCGCCGCCGTCGCGGTCCTGGTCGGCACGCTCCTGCTCGGCGTCCGTACGCGGGCCGGGGTGCCGGCCGCGGTCGACGGCTGACCGCTCGGGTGCGCCCGGGAGACTAGGCCGGCTGCGCGGGGTGGGCCGCCAGGACCTGGTCGAGCAGGCGTCGCAGCTGTTCCCGCTCCTCCGCGTCGAGAGCGACCAGCAGCTCGTCCTGCACCCGGGCCGCGCGACGCTCGAGATCAGCCAGGTGAGCCACCCCGTCAGCGGTGGCCGTCAGGGCCAGGCGGCGTCCGTCGTGCGGGTCCGGGGTCCGCTGGAGCAGCCCCTCCCGCTCCAGCCGGGTGACGATCCGGTTGACGTTCGCTCGGTCGAGGCCGAGGCTCCGGCCGATCTCGGCCTGGCTGAGCGCGCCCAGCTCGTCCAGGGCGGCGAGCACGGCGAAGTCCGACCGCGCCTCGAGGGCCATGTGCGTCGCCGTGAGCCGGGCCCCGAGCGTC
>Ga0210040_10001288_pt1 | contig 38384 bp, 22 predicted proteins | sample CryGeyCG12114_NA_FD_185462 | JGI IMG/M metagenome (GOLD analysis project Ga0210040, IMG submission 185462) | Groundwater microbial communities from aquifer - Crystal Geyser CG19_WC_8/21/14_NA (SPAdes) (version 2) | ecosystem: Environmental > Aquatic > Deep subsurface > Groundwater | place: USA... | reverse complement strand
TGAAGTGTGCGTGAAGTGACGCACCCGCTACCCAATTCAACAATGCGAGCCCCAGCAGGAATATGCTCAACAATGTCATTCGCATGTCTGGTAAGAGCATCGATCTCGGCGTTGGTAAGGTAATATTCATCCAGGTATGTGATGTCCTCGAAGAGCTTCAACCCTTTTTCTGCAAAATCATTAGTTCATTCCTCTTGGTCGTGCTTCGTCGCCGGCACCATCGTAAAGCAAAAGCGTTGGCATCGTCTTTGGCTCAGAGCTGAGCCCCTGCTTGATCATGCCGAGCAGTGACTGCTCTGATTTGTCGCCACGTATGTCGTGCATCGCAACGCCTGAGTCTCTTCTGTCAGCCATGATATCTGTCATACTACGCACTGTATCGCTTGGCTAAGTCTATGTTGAGTAGCAATGCGGGGTTATATAAGAACTGTGAACGATGTTGAACAGTCGAATTCTAGCTCTGTATGACCCAACCACATTCTTAGCCTCCTGCTTCGTTCCTGGCATGTTTCCGAAGCTCAGGAAGCACCAGGGCGCTCTAGCGCTCCATCTGCCTGTCCGATGCATGCCATGATTGGTTTCTGCAGACATGCATAAGCAAGATGATCTTGCCATGCAGCACTTTCAAAGCAGCGATTCCGTGAGGGACAACCCTAAGGATGGGAACTGCATCATTGATGACGAAACCGGAATACGTACAGTATAGCGATGAAAATTTGAGTTTTGCTGGTTTCGAGATCGTACTACGGTAGTAGTGGGCACGCTGAGGAATTGAGCCGATGATGTTTAGCGCGTTTTGAGTTTCATGCAGGAGCAACGTGATGTGGATTGCTCTAGCATTGGTCAGCATATGTATGTGAGTACAGGCCCCAAGAACTGCATGACATACACTGTGCGGGGAGTGCTAAATTGAAAGTTCTCGAAGAATGCTCGGAATCGAGGATATACAAATTCCGTATTCGATGTATCGCAGACTCTATTACCGTGGTAAACCGGAATCTGTGGTAACAGGCGCGAGCTTGCTGTTTAGGTCCCCTTGATTCCTCATTAGAAGCGGATGTTCTGAAATCGGCTGGGACCACTTGACGTCAATGCCTTGCGGGAGCCATTTGAGCCAATGATTGGTGCTTGGTGTTCTTCCGAGCCATGCATAATACTTCTGGTCGTAATGGTTTGAATGCGAACCCGAAGCTCAAGCTGGCTATCTTGTGACTCAGAACGTACGAGCGCGTGTGGTCCGGAGTCAAGATCTGTGCCCCTACGCCGCAACTTCGAGAGTCACATCACCCGCCTCAGATGCAGCTGATGTCTTCGTCCCCAAGTATGCCAGCTTCTGCCCGGACAGCAGCCTGATGAAAACTCACATCCTGCGACGTATTTTTAAAGAGGATCGCAAGCTCATATTGCGCAAGGCCGGCGTGCTTTAGGACCGTTGGCTCTCCGAAAGTTGCGACATTGTGCAAAATTGGTTCTTGTTCAGCCCAGTCCGCTCGAGGTCCTAGCCACAGGACAAGAGAAGTACTTCGGTGACAACGTTTCATGTAACGTCTGACTAGCTCACCTCTTCGAGGGTAGACGAAGATCAAGACCGCTGCTTGCTCGGCATGTTCATAAATGTCCCAACTGCCTTGCACGCGGTGCAACCGTTCATGGGGCAAATATGGCGTTTGTGCTGAGAGTACCTCGATGCCCTCAACGCAGACAGTTGGAAGCCCTTGTTGAAGCAGGTATGCAGCAAGTGTTGCTTCAAAGAGCCCTGTGCCGCAGCCAACAGACATCAAAAGCACGCCATTCCGGCTTCCTTGAGCGATGTGTTGCACGACCTGTTTGATAGTTTGCAATAGCTTGAAGGACAAACTAAGACAGCAATCTGGATGGTACCTTGGAAACTCGGAAAGCTCGAGCATTGACTGACAACCGGTCATAGGAGAGAAAGTCGATATCAAAGACCATTGAGATTATCGAAAGTACAGAGCTTCCAAGGTAGGTTGATAGAAGGTACCAACTTGCATTAAAGTCGCCAGCGCCTTTATCAGAAGGTGGCTCGGGTGGCAGGAGCTGATCGAGCTCAGTCCACGTGCCTGCACCATCCCTTCCCTTATCGGATAGGGGCCGAACCGAAAAGTGGCTGGTTGTGCTCAACATTTGGCGTCTCGAAACCTTTGCTAAAGAATGACATTACAATCTATGAGCAGAATATGCGAAAAATTCCATAATAGGACAACACGTGCATATGGCAAGCCAACCCAGATCATATCCGCGGTCGTTCCTGTTCCCTTCCGCTGTGACGAGTGGGTAGCTTAAGTAACGAGTGGGTATCTTGAGAAACAAATGGTCGTAACGTCGTATCATCCCTTGACTCCGTGTGCTCACCTCGAGGTTCTACCCTAAGAACTCTGCTCCCCTCCTCCTTCGTCCCTGCTCACCTCTTCCGTCGTCCCTTGCCTTCCACGATCTCAATGTCCTGGACCTTCTTATCCAGAACTCCGCGCGCAATCTGATCGAATTTATCGAGTGGACCATTAAACATAGTAGGCAGAATCCTCTTGTGATTCGCATGATCCTCTGCAAACTCAACGCCATCTGCCGTCCAACCTCTTGCTCTCCCTAATTTCACTGCATCCTCCAGAAGCGCAGAGCCAACTTCTTTCCTTCTATATTTTTGTCGCACAGTCCAAGCACGAATGACCATCTTAGAATGTTTCGAAAGCGACTGCGTCCTGCGACTTCTCTTATTGCCGCTCGGTGAGCTAGGGGCGGTCGCTGGCTGCACGCCTCGGAAAATGATAGCGCCAATACAATCATCACCAAACTTTGTGAGTAAGATCTCGTCGCTATCCCCGAGGACTTTAACGCCCGTTTGTTCTTCCTCTTCGGCAGATCGTCCCTTGTTCAACCATCGCCACGTTCCAATTCTCTCAGCTTCGAAGATGTACGGTCCACATGCGAGGCGGATAGCACCCAAGATAGCCATGATCACACCGGTAAAGGTCGTGACAACCTTAATGTAGTCCGAAGTGTCGCCCTTGTAGAATATTTGTCTGCAGACTCCGAAACCAGCGACGAAGATAGCCAGGACAACCGGATGAAAAATCAAAGCCCTTGAGGCCAGATTCCGCTGTTGAGCGACTGAGTCCGCGACGATGTGCAAGGCTTCGGCTCGCGCGTCGTCATCATCCGCTGGAAAAGACTTAAGGATCGGTATACCGTCTTCGCCAACTGTTGGTTCAGTGGGCACCAGCTCTTCTACTTTCCCTGGTGCATGGTCTGGCAGCCGCAGCGCATCCGGCGGCGCAACGTCAGCGCTCGTCAAGGAGGACATGTGGACAAGCGAAGGAGGAAAGTAGGTGGGACGAAGGCTGTAAGGCGTATCGTCAGAAGAATCGTAAGTTGAGTCTAGCTCTATGAATATATTCGAATGCAAGCTCGACAGAAATGCTGCAAGTCACCTGGTAAGTCGCCAGCCCAAGTCAATCGTGGTGCTCTCGTGCCTACCTGCAGAAACCTTGAATCCAGGAATCCGGTCTCCGACGGAAAGTGCAGAAAACGATGAGCTTGATATAAGTGTTGTAGGAGAAGTGTACGAAGTCTTGAGGAGCTGAATCGGAGCAGGGGAATGAGATGGAGGAGTCAAAAAAAGGTGCTGTGGTTTAAGAGCGTGGTGCCGGCCCATACTCGCAATTTGGAATCGAAGCCAAAGACAGAGACATCAAAAAAACTTGTAATGTTACTATGCCCATCGAGGCAAGGCCCGCCTCGGAGTGTCTAAAGTTCAACAAGAAGGCAAAGAAGCCATATGAGTAGTCTGCTGGAGAAGAAATTGGTACTATACAAGTATGAGTAAGGAGCATGGTGGGCTATATGGAAACGTGCTTCATCCTGGCGAAGAGAATGGTCGTCAATCTTTCACCACATGGGTTGAGCAGATAAGAGTGAAAATGTGGACCGGTGGTGGAATGTTTGTGCTTAGCGAGGTGTCACTGCTTAGCGTCGACCTGAAGGAAGCATTTTCAGCCAATGAATTGTGGGAGATATCAGCTCGGGTCACACTTGCGAGCACCAGCATGCAGGTCATCGAACCAGTGCATGGGAGTCTAGAACAGCTCACGTGCCCAAGCTGAGAAGGATATCAGTTCCATGGGCCAAGATAGGCTCGATGAGCATGTGATGCGAGATAGCCGACCGCACGGCAGCAAGGACTTGTCGCCGAGCCACTTCACTGACTGATCATTATTTGGAAAGTGATTTCTACACATGCTAATTGAGCTAGACCCCTAGTCATGATGAGATGACAATGAAAACAATCTATCGGGAAGAGAAGTGTGCATGAGAACATCCACCTCTTCACTTCACACAGACAAGCTTCCTAACACCTCAGCATTGCTTTTGGGGTTTCCGGTAATGCCTCTCTGCTGGTACAAATGGCATCGAACGTTGCGAAAAGATGGGAGATAAGGGTGAATGACATCTTGTGCTGAGTGCCGGAATTTAGAACATGTAGCGATCCTGTAGCAGCCGAATAGGACTTCCATACAGAAGGATGACCGTCATCGAAACGAGTAAGGAAGGATCGTTTCTGGGTCACTGCCTTACGATGCAAGAGCTCGTGGCGGCTGGTTTCTTCTGTTGTTGCCTTGTTTCTTGGGCTTTGAAACGGTGCTCCAACCATCTTCTTCGAGAGCCGCCGTCTCGCTCTCATTTTCCTTTCCCGCAGCTGGTCCATTCTCTTTTCCCGGAGCTGAACCCTTTCTCCATGACCCATTCTGTTTCTTAGGAATGTCTCGCACTACCTCTTTTGGCTTGACAGCAGTGTCGCGCTCCGGGTTAGGCGTCTCCTCTTCTTCATTAGCTTCGTCAGCGACCATATCGTTGGTGCCAGAAGCCTGGCGTCGAAGTAGCTCGAATTTTGGCTGTGGTGGCTTATCGTCATTCTCATTGTCCTCATTACCTTCGTTCTCATTAGTATCGTCAGCGTTGGTGGCAGTGTTTCCCCTCTCGGCCAGAGACTTCTCCCTAGCTAGTCGTTTCTCTTCCGCCTTGTCGGCTTTGGCCTTCTCATCAGCCTCACGCTTCAAGCGGATCGATTCTTGTTTCTTTTCTTCCACCTCACGCTCCTTAGCGGCGGTATCTACCGGGCGAGCTGCGCCGAATGGACTTGCTTTGGAGCTGGCAGCCCCCGACGGATCGGATGGCTGTGCTTCTGGAACAGTCCTCTTCGCTAAGTTGAGCCTGGGTCGACCAGCTGGAGCTGCAGGGGGTGCAGGGGATGAGGGCGTGCTTGTTTCGGGTTCGGGGGATTTGGGGGCAGGAGCATCTGGTCGCATCTTCGACCTCCATTGGTTGTCCATATCAGCAGCTGTGGGCTCTCGGGCTGGTGCAGGTCGCTCGCTGAATTCTCTCCTGGGTGGTCGGGAGCCTTCTTGAGACCGGCCTTCGCCCCATGATGGAGAATTCCGACGGAACGCGTCATCATTGCTTGCTTGTCGACCTGCGCCACCAAGTGTTCGATCTGGGATGGCCGCAGGAGATAGAGGGCCTCTGCGCTCCCAATTGGCGAAGTCGCGAACTTTCCCATCGTTGTCACCCCCAAATCCTCGCCGGCCCCCACGCTCACTTCCTGCATCTGACATGTTGTCCATGTTTCTAGTGTTGTTGAGGTTGCGCTCTGAGACACGTCGTTGGTTCTGAGGCAGATCCGGCAGCGGACCTTTTCGACTCCAGTCACTGAAGTCCCGAGTCGAATCTCCTCCTTGTCTGTCATTCTTGGGTGGGTCGGCAACGGAAATTCTGACCTGTCGTCCAGCCAGATTCTCACCACTAAGGGCAAGGGCGGCCTTCAGACCATCAAGTGTACCGAACTCAACGTAGCCGAAGCCTTTTGGTTTCCTATCCATTTTGTCCTCCACAATCCGAACACTCGTGACCTGGCAATCTCGGAAGAAACCTTCGATATCTGGTTGTGCCACATCGAACGAAAGGTTGGCTAGATGAGCGGTGTAGGGTGGTTTGTCGGGCAGAGGCAGCTGTTCGCGTACCGAATAGCCGATGTCGCGTCGTTCTGCAGATGTTAGACCAAGAAGCCTGAATTTTCGTATGGGATTACTGACCAAAGCCAGCGCCTCCCATGCCCATAGAGCTGTAATCTCGTCGTGGGGCAGCCCCATAGCTCTGGCCGCCGGTGGCTGTTGCATAACATTAGTATCCCACAAAGCTCTATGCGACTACAGAATACTCACATGGCAAAGGCATGTCCTCCATTTCGTCAGCCCAAGAGCCATAATCTGTCATATCTCGTCAGCACCTAGAATCTCGCGTATGAGCAGTGCCAATAGAAGCGTACTGTCGTCTTGCAAGAAGGTTCCGAGGGACATCTTCTGCTGGTTCTTTTTGGGAGCTGCCGCCATTGTTAGCATCGGTCCAGTTCTTGTGCGATGCCATTCCTGGCCGGAGGGCCTGCTACCACCCTCAGGCTTATGTACGTACCCATGATTGCGAGTGTATCCCACGCGCTCACTGTCGCTCGGACCGTGTGCGCGTAGCAGCAGTGATGTTAAGATTATGCTGATCGGAGGATCCAGCACCACAATGTGAAAAGTGGTAAGTCAGATATTGAGCGAAAGACTCGGTAGTCGGTTCGGCGGCGAGAATTATTATTGTCGTGGAAGTATGGAGGTCTGCGATCGCCCACGAATTTTGCGGAGTGGTGCAGTACCGGTGTAATCATTCGTCGTTTCACCTGCCTTGTTTGTCACTGCGCTTAGCATCATCACCCAAACACGCTCATACGCTCCTTAACAACCCGATGCTCTCACTGTCGGCATGACTCTATCACTGTATAAGGTAATTATCATGCAGTTCCGGAAGCTTGCTGGTATTGTGTAACGGGGAGAATGGAAATTGATGATTTTTGTAGCCATTTGCACAATTGCCGATTGTCCTGGCTTGATTCTAAATGATTGCTTAGAAGGCACACTTTGCTTCGAAGATAGCATATCATCTTCACGAGATTGGATATGTCGACTGAGACGCCACGAGCAGCCGTGGCTCATCCCAACACAATCCTTACTTCTTCGGCGTACTTTGGTGGTGGTACAGCTGCTCTAGCAGGCACGTTTTCAGCATTTTATGCTACTGTGAAAGGACGAAGCGCAGTACTCTGGGCTGTGGCGGCTGGAGGGCAGGGCTTTGTCCTCGGCTCGACGTTCTGGCTCTCACGGACAGTGCTGCGGAACAACGCAGCCGAGCATCATGGAATATCTCCAAGGGAAGAGCTGATGTATAGCTCTCTGGCTGGGTCTTTCGCTGGCATGACAGGAGGAGCGTTACGAGGTCGAGGCAACATCATTCCCGGTGCAATTGTATTCGGCCTAATGGGTCTTGGTGGGCAAGCCTCGTACGTTGCTTTCGAGCGCAGGGCGGAATCGCCAACGGAGTCACGACCATTGTTGGATAGGCTATCAGACTCGACGTGGTGGCCTTTGAAGTCTATATCGGATGCAGATTACGAAAGAGAATTGACTGAGAAAGTCATTGGTCTTGAGGCAGACATCGCGATGATTGACGAGAAAGTGGCGGCCTTGAAACAGGACTCTTCGAGCTCAAAGGACAAAACATGAGTCTACAGAACGGCATCGGAAGCTGGTTAGTCAGTGAAACTAAGGGGATTTTCACTGCTGCAAATCCTACCACAGGACTTGGGGCACGTCGGTACTGATGCGCGCGTTCCGACTATGCAACACTGAGAGCCGTGAACACCCAGTATATCGGCAGTGGTTTGGAAGTCCCAGATACTGATTCTCAACGAGAATCGAAGCAAGGACATTCAGATGCTACTCTGTGCAGGCGAAGAAGACAAGGTCCTATGCAGAGGTCCTCATCGTTGACGGATTGATCGGCCTTCATCATTGTCAATGCCATGAGCGTCGGCCGCCCTCCAGCCATCATCATGACCGCGCGATGATGTAGCCGACGAAAGCACCTCAGACAAATGAATGAAAGCCAGAAGAAAGCTCGGATGTTAGGAATCTTTCTTGAAGACCTGAAAAGGTGCATGTGAGGGATATAAGTGTATATCAATGTAGAAAACCCGAATACTATCGCATACTTTTCCACCTTTCCGTGACTTGCGGGGGCGCACAGAGCAGTTGCCTACTAGTAGTAATTAGCTGGCAGCCCACTGATGCTTATTTCTCTCCACCGTGTAAGGTTAGCTAATTAGCGTGCCGCCTATAGTGTGCGCTCGGCTCATCTCGCCCGGAGGCCTAACATTACTATCGCTGATACTTGATACCAGAGGTGAAAGCAGTGCATGCGCATGATCAAGTCAGCATATTATCCTTGACAACACGAACGCAACTGCATGCACAGGATTCCCAAGTCGACACTGCTGGAACATCGACTTTCACTGCTGTCACTAATAGGCCGCCTGGTTACCCACGAATATCCTAACTTGGATCGCTGCGAGTATTGGTGATAGGACGAAGATGCGCTCGAGGCATGTACTGTGAGCGGACAGGGCGACTATGTCTGCAAGATTGAGACGGTCAACAAGAACACACAGACACCTCCTTCATTACAAGAAGAAACCATGAGAAAGGACTGACTCAGCGAAACCTTGTTCGTGCCTACTCAGCGCACCACTGGCATATGGCGTTAATCAATGCGACTTCCTTCGCCGGCCTACTGGTACTTGCCTACCTGTCGACTTTCGTTTTGTTTGCCATCCTCCGAATAGCCACTGGGATATCTGTGCAGAGAATTGGCCTGTCGAGCCTCCGGCATATTTCCTACACCTACAAAGATGGAGTGCGTATCGATGTCCGAGGACTTGGTTTCACCATCCATCGACCAACATTTGCCCAGCCTACGTGGGTCAGCCTACGCCTACAAGAACTGGTCTTCACCGTCGACCCGGCTGCTCTACATGGCTCTGCAACTGGGAAAGCAGCCAGGAAGACGAACCATCCTTCCGCCAGATCTGGAGGCAGTCCAGAGTCACGCAAGGCCAGCTCTCGCGCTGTTACGGACAAGAGCAAGCTATGGCGGCAACTGACCAACGCGAAAGAGCATCTCAAGGGAATACACCACAAGATCAACTGGCTGCGCATGCTAGATTTTCATGCTTCCGATACAACACTTGATGTCGTTGGCGTGGGCTCACTCTCCGTTGGTTCTATGACGCTTGCTGTTCACACGCGTAGGAAAATGTTGGACCGCGGGCGCTTGTTCAGGCACAAAAAAGACCCATTCGGTGGCCAGCGACCTGCCGAATGGATCTTCACTGTAAGGAGCATTTTCCTCGGGGTGAGTGGTCGCGAACCTATCGAGATTCTGGATGGTATGACTGCCAATGTGCATGGGCTGCTGTACGAAGAGAAGTCTGGCTTGAGAGATACCTCGATTGCAGTCAAGGTGGGGAGATTGCATATTCCGGTGGACGACCTTCTTGAGTTCAAGTCGGGAGCAGCTGCTCCCCCAGAAGTTCCCGTGAAGAGGCCCAGCACACATCAGCGTGGCATCAGTCTCGATGATGTGGTCGAGGAGCTTGAAAGACCTGGCAGCCGAGAAGCAGCCATCGTGCAGACTGTCGCCGACTCAAAAGAGTTCTTGAGCTCAGTTCTACGGGGTGTGCAAGAAGTCCAACTTGGCATGAGCTTCATTCGCGTGTCCAAGGAGGTCGAGTCGCTCAAGAAGGCAAACTTACCCGTCACCATGAACACCGTTATTCATGAGATTGGCATCGATATGCACCGCCTTGAACAGAACTCGCCAGCTCATCGAATGTACTTCTCGCCACAGGATATTGCGCATCAAGCTTTGGTGGCCGCTGTTTCCATTTCAGTCAGCTTGGACGAAGATGAAACAAACTCGAGCAGGATCATGTACATTCCCATGGCCACCACTACAATCAGGACTACTTTGCCAGCGAAGACAATGAACTTCACCGAGAAGCGCAACGCAGCAGAGAGGAACTCGAATGTCTTCTTTGCGAACTTGGTCATTACTTCGCCATCCATTGACTTGACTCCTCAGCACCTCATGCAAGTCCTAGCAGTAGCACAAGCACAAACAAAGTCTCCCTCCTCACCCCAACAGAGTCAGCATCGACTGATATCGAGGCTCCTCCCCAGAGCCGTCATGAGACTATCAATACATGAGCCTGTGATACGTTTTGTGCTTCCGGTGGCTTCCAAGACGCCTCATGAGCCGGATGACTTCGACATGATCATCTCGTCAATATCTGATGTCTCGTTTGACATTGAGTCGTCCTATGCCACGCAAGAGGATCTGCTCTATTCACTCTCTTCGAACTTCAGAGTCGACACTCACACACTATACTACCAGTCAGCTTCTGGCATCAAACATAACTTGTTGAAAATAGACTCGCTTGAGATGAAGGCTCAAGTGACTGCTTCATCTGAGATCTTAGTAGTCGTCTCTGGTACATTGAATAGCTTTGCCGTCCTTATGGTCCGGGAAGAGGTCAGCCAGGGTGTCTATAACATCATGCGTCACTTCCACAACAATGTCCACCCCGGAGGGTTAGACACGCTGCCCGGGTACAAAGAGTCATTTCTTCGGAAGCTTCCTTCGTGGTTGCTAGAGTTCCACTTCGAAGGTAACAATTGCAGCTTTGAGACCGCCGGGATTGATAAAAGTGTCTCCGAACAGACCCGTGGCGTGGCCTTCGAGCTTGAATCATGGATGACAAACTATGTTGCCCACAGGACTAAGCAAGATAACCGAATGCACGGGCATTCTCATTCGCGAAGGAAGGTCAGTGCTTCAGTCCGAGCGAACGAGCCTCCGGAAAACGTCACGCATCTCTCGCCTCCCGCCACACCTACAAAACACCAAAACATCCCTCAGGGTCCTACGGACGGGAGACGTTTGGCGGTACATGTTAAGGGCTTCCAAGGCTTTATCATCGAGTCCGTAGACGAGTGGGAGCAAAAGCCGTTTATGTCAATACCTCAGACAGAGATCGCCTTCAGCACTTCCCGAGACAATCAAGGTCCGACCTGTCACATCAATTCGCACATTCGAGCTTTTTACCTTGACTTCTCACTTTACCGAGCATACTCGATTGGTGTTGCTGCGACGGTCGTTCAGGATGCCTTTCAAGGTCCGCCTCCTCAGCGTCGTCCGAGACCGGCAATGGGCCGTTCTACGACTCTTGCGGGAGCCACAACGCTAAAGCCTTCTGATTCACGTCCTCCTATTCAACGAGAACTACTGTCTGTTGACGTGAAAGCCAGCTATTTGCAGATCAAAGCTCATATGCCACACGAACCAGCCATGATGCTGCAGGTTTACGACATTGCTGCGGGTCGTCACCGATGGTCGCCACCGTCTATGAGGTGTCATCTGTTGCGGCTTCACGCAACTTCCCCTCATGTTGGTTCTGCCTGGGCACGGATCATCAGCGTGAACGCAATCAGGGTTGACCCAAGGACGGACAGGAAGAAGACCGACCACGGGTCTGTTGAAGCTAAGTCTGTGGATATAAGTGCTGACTTCATTCGCTTTGCGGTGCCACATGGATTGCGAATGTTCAAGGTCTTCGACAACTTCGTCAATACTTCAAAGTCCCTGCTGCAACTGAGTCACAGATTTCGGACGAGGTCAGATGTCTACATTCTCAAGAAGGGGCCTGAGAAACCAAAGCACGTACCCAGAATATCGGTCCGGTGTAGGGCGCTAATGTTTGAGCTCGAAGATGACGCGTTCGAGTGGAGGCTGAGTAACATCTACCATGTCGGCCGTGCCGAGCAGAAGCAGAGACTGGCACGCGCCGATGCCTTCAGGTTGAAGCTGCGGAAGATGCAAGAAGAACGAGGTCGCCATCATGGTTCTCGCCGTCGAGCACAATCTAGCCGCCTAGCTTCGAGAGAACCGTCACCAATGACTCCCAGACGATCGCGGAGTCAGAACAGCGAGAGCACTCCGCGGCGGCGCTCACAGTCCCGAGGCAGAAAGCGTAGGTCGTCTAAGCTTCGATATGACCGTGAAGGCATATGCGATCTGAGCTCAACAGCCAAAGTCCATTCTGACGAGGCGTGGACTAAACTTCAAGAATATAATGCCCACAGCTGGAAAGCACGCATCGACTGGCTGCGGCAGATGCAGAACTCCACCGTTAAGAATATCCGCAGGATGTTTAGCGGTGCAGATGAGCCTCCTCCCGACCGTGACGACCACGAAACTATTCTAGCAATTCCAAACCGACCTGGTCTCCTCACCATTGTCGTCAGTGACTTACACCTGATCATCGACAAACCTTCATTTCCACTGGCATCGTTACCGGAATTCATGCATAACGTCGGTAAAGGCATGCCGTACGATATGCAATATGCATTGTTGATACCTATGAGCCTCTCACTCGACATGGGTGAGGCTCGATTTATGCTTCGGGACTACCCTCTAAACTTGCTGCACGTGCCGGCCGTTAGACCTGGACAGCCGCCGCGCCTGCCTAGCTGGTCATTAAGGACAGATTTTGTCATTGCTGAAGAGTTCAGAAGTGATCAGTCCATCAGACATGCCCAAGTTGAAGTAGTGCCTAAGGGTCAGCATGACAAGGACGGCAAAGAAATTCCAGGCTTCGCCATCGATGTACGCCGAACAATATCACCGGTTAAGACATATTCGATGCCGGTAATTGACGTTAACACCAGTGCACCAACATCCATATCATGGGGTACCGCTTACCAACCAGCGATACAAGATGCTATGATGATCATCGAAAGCTTCACCAAACCAGAAGTCGATCCTTCGGGCAGAGTTGGCTTTTGGGACAAGATCCGATTGAGCTTCCATTCCCGTCCCATCATCAACTGGAAAGGAGATGGTGATGTACAACTGCGCCTGAAAGGCTCTAGAGATCCGTACGTAGTGACTGGCTACGGGGCTGGCTTTGTCATGTGTTGGCGCAGTAATGTTCGATGGGCAATAAGAGAGGACGACAACCCCAAAAGGTTCATGACTGTTCGAAGTGGCGAGTATGTACTTGCTATTCCAGATTATAGCCACAAGGCCCAGGCCGGAAATGATGACCTTTCGCGTCATGACGTGGACTCGGTCAGCAGTTCAAGCTCTGTCAAGAACGCAGCTATATTCAGCAAAGTGATCATGAAAGTGTCGGGTAATGTGCAGTGGACAACTGGATTGGTCTTCGAGCGAGACTTACCTAGCGGAGGAAGATCGCCAGACTTCCTGCCTCATTATGATGTGGTGCTGAGGAACCCGAAGTTTCTGTCACAAGACGATCTAAAGAGCTACGATGCTTTTGATGGCTTCAGGAGTCAGCACATCCACCTTTCGATCGCACTAGCTGCACCTTTCGACCGGGACTGGACTTCACCAAGAGTTGCTGCATCACAAAGTTACAACAGTTTTCATCTTACCCCACGATTCTTCTCGCATTTCTTTGCGTGGTGGTCGCTCTTCTCTGGGGTTATGTCGTTGCCCATTCGACAGGGAGCACTCTGGAAAGGCCCTGAGAAGACAAGTAAGAAGTTTGGAAGGCATCTTTCTACAATCAAGTACGGCTTGTTCCTTTCACCACTATTCATCGCGCACATTTACAAACATAAAGATAACGAGGACTACGAGAAGGACGTGGTGTCAGCAACAGGGTTGAAGCTTCGGCTCGATAGCTTCATGCTCGATGTGCATCAAAGAAGGGAGTGGTTCAACACCTTGTCAAGGACAAAAGGGGAACAAATGCGGACCAGCTCAATGAAAATCAATCGCGCAGAGGTGGATTTTGTCAATGCAGATCTCAGGGCTGTGGCAGCAAATATTACTGGAACCACTGCAGACGCGCTCAAAAAGGCCACCGACGAAATGCTGTCTTCCTATCAAGAGCTCGTTCCGAATGTCGATATGTCGAGATTCACCATCCCTGATCACGATTTCGCATGGATAGACATGGACGACTTTGTTGAGATGGAATGGATACTGCCAGCCGATTCCAATCCTGAAACCAGGATTCTGCCTCTTGCATTTGCGCCCCGGCTTACATACTTCCGCCAGACTGATCATGGGGATGCAATACATGGCGACGAGTCAAGGGAAAGCCCGTTTGGCGACGAAGACACCCACGATTGCGTTATGCCTTCGCGTCACAATGATCCTCGAACAATCCAGATGCACCTTATCCAGGATAGGCTCGCATACTTGGAAGAGCAAATGGAGGCGCACAAGAGAAACATGGACGAGCACGAGCTGAAGGTCGTTCGTGATGGCAAGCCTGGCACAAGCGTCAAAGAAGAGATGAGATCATATCAAGCACAAGAGAAAGAGCTTGCTGAGAAGAAGATATTCCTTGAGCATGGTCTGAGTAGGCTTGCGCAGCGCGAGTACCCGGGCGAAGTTTCCCACATGCTCGGCGAGCAGTTCATGAGATCGAAGACACAAGGTGATAGCCCTGATGCACAGGCCTCGAGTCCACTGCAAAACAAGAACACGCTCCCTAATTCTCATCCTCCTCACATGAGCAATAGCGAAGTCGATATGGATGGGCTGTACTCGGCTCCTCACGATGAATACGCGAGCGACTTCAACAATCGGTTCATCGTTCATAACGCGCAGGTCAAATGGAACAATTCGCTACGAAACATCATCCTTCGATACAGTCATCAGGTGAGTCAGAGGCGGGGTTTTGTATATTACATGTCTCGACGAGCTGTTAAGTTCATTCTCGACATAGTCAACGAACAAACAAAACGGAAGGGAGAGCAGCGGGACGGCCCTAGCCAGAACACTGCAGACACACCGACAGCAACGTCACCAATGGAAGAACGTGATGAGGACACTGTGGTTGAGGACCGGATACAACAACTTTTGAGTGACGCCAACCGCTTCGTGAATGCAGAAGACCCGGAAAGCACGCCACAGCCTCCGAAGAGGAGGATGTCAACCGTAACCATCGATCCAGAAGAAGTACTAGCCGAGGATTTTATTGCAATGAACAGCTATAACATCCGTCTCATTGCACCTCAAATTCAGCTACAGAGCGAGAAGAACACGACATCAGTAGTATTGCTGACTGCTAAGGGTATGCAGATGAAAGTGGTCGCAATTATGGACAAGGCCAGATTATCAGATAATGTCAGTGGTCTGGTACAACGACGCTTCGCCTTGGACATGGATGGTGTACAGATTTTCGTCTCAAACTTGAAAAGCCTCAGCAAGTTCATCAATCTCTACTCAGGCAACAGATACGGCAACGCGCCAGGTTCATCGTGGCCACCTTGGGCCTCGATCGAGACAATGTTTGACTTTCAGGTCGATCCCTTTGGCTTTCAGAGAGTGGTACAGAAGACCTCGGCGAGCTTGCGGTACGAAAAGTACAACCCTCTGCGGCTGAAGTACAATGAAGAAGTAGCCGAGGGCAAGGAAGGTCACAAGGGGTCATCTCGCGAAAAGGAAAGCAGGATTGACCACTTGCTGGTAGACTTCCCTCGTCTCCGTGCTAGCTGCGACTCGCAGCAGTATTACACGATGTACATCATCGTCCTCGACCTGCTCATGTACCATGAACCTTTGGAGAAGACACGAAGCGAACGATTGGAGAAGATTATGCTTGCTTCTGACTTCAGTGACTTGCGTGGGGCACCTGAGATGGCTGAAAGGTTACAAGAGCGTATCAGACAGCTCTCTGAGCTTAAGCTGCAGTTTATGATCAATGCTCGCTTCTTGGACAAGAAAGGGTGGCAAGATCGCATCGACCTAGAAAGAGATCTCACAAGCTGCGAAGACGAGCTTTTCTTCATCATGAAAGCTATCAACACCTCACAGCAACGGAATGATGAGCGTTCGAACCAATCAAGCGGATTTCTACGGTGGTACTTGAGTGCTTCGCAGATTGTATGGCATCTCATGAAAGACAAGAATGAGCCTCTGCTCGAGTTCCAGCTTGGTAGTGCAACCTATGAGCGCATCGACAACAACGATGGTTCGAATCACAATGCTATGGAAATTGAACATATCCGAGGTTGGAACTTGCTTCCAAACGCGCTTTATCCGGAAATGATTGGCTCTTTTAAAGATCCCCAGCATAAGCAGGTCAATGAGTCTCCAAAGATGCTGCAGCTCCACTGGTTCATGCTCGAAGCTATTGCTGGCATCCCAGTTCTAGAGGAGTTCCAGGTCACCATGCACCCACTTAAGGTCCAGCTCGAGCGCTCCCTTGGCAAAGCACTGTTCGAATACATTTTTCCCGGTATCGGCTCCAGTGCGTTCGATAGTGCTGGGTTTTCTCCATTGATGGTCAAGAACATGAAGCCGATCGAGGACCAGGACGACGAAGAGAACGAAAAGGCATTAGATGTTGTCTCACCGAAGCAAGACTTGTCCTTACCCAGCCAAAGTGAAATGCAAGACGCATCGCCAGGTGCAATCGCCAATCGGCTGCAGCCTACGTACAGTTTAGTGAAGCGAACCCGAGCCAATGCCGCTCATGCTAATGGTGGAAAACTTCAAGGTCTCAACATAAGAAATCATCGCATTGGACTTTTCGGTCATCACAACAAAGACACTGACAAGAACTCTGATCCCACCAGGAACGGGCTCCGACGACAAGTATCCTCACAGAGCTTGAACTCCTACCGGAGCAGGACGCGCGACAATTCGACCATAAGTCTGAATGAAGATGGGCGGAAACTGGCGCGGACGGACAGTCGCGACGGCCGCGACGGTCGCAGCTGGGGCGTGCGACGGCGTGATAACAACGCTGAAAAGGACAAGAAAAAATCCGATGATGTGTCACAAATGGTTGCGAGAGCCTCAAACTACATGACTCTAGCTCATGTCAAGCTCAATTCCTTCGTTATCTGCTTGAGCTACAAAGGACAACGCGACCGCAATCTAGAAGATCTTCATGATTTCGTGTTCCGGATGCCACCTTTAGAATATCGCAACAAGACCTGGTCTAACCTCGACCTCGCCCTACACCTCAAAAAGGACGTCATTCGAGCTTTGATTTCGCACACGGGCGCCATCATTGGGAACAAGTTATCTCATCATCGACCGGGCAAGAAGCAGGCAGAACGGCTTCGTGAGATTGCAGCAGGTAACGCTTTACTACCGAACAGTGACACGCTGGAGAATACTCCTAGTTTGAGTAGTGGTCGCTCCAGCACATATACCGACAGCGATATCTCACCACCAAGAATGTCCTTCCAATCCGATAGTCGCTCCGCTAAGTCGGCTGATGGTTCCCGGCGACTTGAGCCGAGCCCTCTGCTAACGAGCGGTAACTGGAGCAATGCGACTGATTCAAGACAACGGAGCAAGAGCTCAGTCGGCACAGCTGGAAAAGAAGGCAGCAGTTCTAACCAGACACTATCGACCAGTGGCAGGAACGGGGTGAGAGAGAGTCCGCATTCAGACTCCAACTTTCCGTACTCGCCGACTTCACCGTCCCACCTAGATCCGTTAGGCCCTATCCTGACTATTCCTCCGAGACCTAATACAAGCGGCAGTAGTTTTGCGGGTATACCAGGAACATCGTTGCTCAAGGATGTTGTCAGCCGGCACTTTGCGAATGGGGGCAGTCCAGAATCTGGCGGCGGCGGTGGTGGTGGTGGTGGTGGTGGCGGGCTGGTCAGGCCAACAATCCATAGGGCCCGTGTCCGGTTCAAGTCTTCCACCAACGTCAAGGACGATGGAACGGTAGAACGAAGATCAAGTCAAGGCTCCGCCCCAGCGCCAGCGCCAGACCCAGGAATAACGAATGGACGGAGTCGAAGTTTTAGTGGGCCGGACTGGACTGGTGCAAGACCTGCTGATCTTGCCAGAACCGCTACCGGGTTGGGCAAAATTAGTGAAGGCGACACAAGTGGCAAAGAGGAGTCCGAAGGAGGCAGTCCGAGCACGACGAAAAGGAAGGCTGTCATGTCCCTAGGCAAGAGGGTTTTCAATGGTCTCAAGGGATAGAATACCTATGCCACGCCCAGAAACAAGATCACTAAGGCACGGAGGATCAGAGTTGGTAACTACCAGAGGTTGTCGGTACTGACGAGGTGGTTGAATGGGGCTGTCACAGCCGGCTGACTGACATGCTGGACTTGTTTTACATTCTTGTGAATATTGATAGAGCAGAGAGATCTTGGGGTGGGGTTTGAGCGTTCTTGGCGTTACGCGGGATGTGACGTGACGGGCGTTCGCGTCATGCGAGGCGGTAGTATCTTTCATAGAGAGGGTATAGTTGCGACCACTGGCAGTGGCAGTGGCAGTGGCATGGCAGTCAAAGCTCGGCAAGCGACTTTCGTTTGTGATGATAATGGTTATTCTGACTAGCTGTTCTCACCCTGTAGGCTATGTTCATCCTATGCCATCCTATCCCAGTAATCCGGGCGATGAAGTGGGCTCGATCCTCAACGGTCTTGCCCATTGAGTTCAACGAGCCACTTCACGACGCGCACCACTTCAGATCTACTGAAGTCGCGTGCGTCCGCGGGCTTGTCGATGGCGGTCCGCAGCTCTTCGTCCAGAAGACGCCTTAGCCTGCTTATTAGGACGCCGATGCGCGCCCAGCCGCGCATCTTGAAGTGGTCGCTCACTATTAGGCCGCCGCCGGGGACGGATGCGTCGATCTTGATGCGGCCTGAGCCGAAGAGGAGCTGGGTGTAGGTGTTCAGCGGCGTTAGGGAGTGGATGTATGTTTTGGGACCGCTGGGGCTGAAGCTGGAGCCGGTGGCCATCTTGGAGAAGTAGGAGAGGTAGGTTGCTGAGGAGGCGCCCGTGGTGAATGAGGCGGGGGTGCTGTGGAAGAGGGGGGAGGAGGGGTGGATGAAGACGCGTTGCCAGGTATTTTCGGGAGGAGGGGCGCTGTTTGAGGCTGCGGATGTGGGATTGGGATTTGTATTGGTGGATGGTGGTCCTGTGAGAGTGGTGCCTGTTAGGTTGGATGAGAAAGATTGTGGTGTTCCTGGACGGCTGGATTGTGGCGTTGAGATTGAGCTTGTTGTTGGTGTTGCAGTTGACGACATCGCGTTTGCGGTAGTCGGAGGTAGAAAGTATTTGATTGTTCTGGCTTCTGGGTCGAGCTGTTTTGCACCAGTCAGAGACTGTATGTACTTCTTCTCTGGAAACCTGATCTCCGCGATCTGTGGCTGAAGTGCTGCTGAGATAAGTGCGCGCAGCAGCAGTGATGGGACATTCTTTGTCGGCTCCCTCGAGGACCTGTAATACATAGGCACCAGGTTGGCGTCTTTGAGGGCATCCAGGAGCTGTGAACGGGTGGAGGTGATATCTCGTAGTGTATTCAGGGAGAGGAATTTCTCGCTGCACCAGGATTGTACTTGCTTGTACCTGAGCTCTTGTGACAAGGACGCGTACTCTTCGTAAGCGTTCAAGCTGAGCATTAGATCGCCGTGTTGAGTGGAAAAGGACGCTTTTGCAGCGTCTGCTTCGTCCCGCTTGTCTCTGGGCGCCACGAAAGGATCTTTGACAGTGAGAATAGAGGCTGCTGTGAGGCACGGCTCCAGGCAGTCAAAGAGCGCGCCAAAGACAAGCAGCTTGGCACAGCGTAGGTCAGCCGGGATCATGGACAAGTATGTACCCAGCGCTGTCAGGCGTTCGGCCTCCAGTGCGCCCATCAGATGAAGCGTTGTAAGAGCATTACGGACTGCGCCTGCCTCAGGAGGCGTGATCAGAGCTGACAGGAACACTGTCACGTCTCTTTCCTCGCCTGTAGCTTTAACGGACAGACAGAGTTGCTCCAACGGCACTCTTTGTATCTCAGGTAGTGATTTGGGGGCCATCTTGTCCTGAATGTTCTTCGTAAAGAGTTTGTAGCATTCTCCTGCTCTTACACGACCAGCTCGACCTCTCCTTTGTTTGCAAGCCGCCTGCGACGCCCACACTTCTTCTAGGCGGACTATGTTGTTGCTAGTGTCATATCGTGTCTCTTTGACCTTGCCAGTATCGATGACTGCCACAACGTCTTCAATGGTAATGGAGGTTTCGGCAACGTTCGTTGCCGCGATGATTTTCCGCTTGCCGGGAGGCGCTGGTGGGAAGACTTTGCGCTGCTCTGCTGGTAGCAGGGATGCATGTAGCGGGTAGGCCAGGAGATTGGGAATCGAGGAGAGGTTCCGGATGGTTCTATCAATCTCGAATGTACCCGGGAGAAAGATGAGTATTGCGCCAGAGGCGGATCCTAGTTCGTGGTCAATTCGCTCAACTAATGCTGCGATCAGGTCATAGTTGATACCCGAACCGAGCGATGCTATGGCTTTGCCTATCGACTGGTCACTGTCGTCTGATCTGCCAGTGAAGTTTGTGAACTCGAGCACTCCTTCAAGATAGTGATCCGTTACAGGGAAGGTACGTCCCTCAATGTGCACATGGGCTACCTTACCGGCACCACCAAAATAGTTCGAAAAGATGTCTTTGTCCAGCGTTGCACTCATAAGCACAATCGAGACATCGGGATTGGCGTTCAGTGAATCCTTGAGTAAAGCAAGCAAGAAGTCAGTATCCAGGGACCGCTCATGCACCTCATCGATGAAGATGTGAGATATGCCTTCCAATGCTTCCTTCATGCTTGCCGACGTCTGCAGTCGCCGAAGCAGTACACCCGTGGTCATAAAGGTTATCTTCGTCACGGGAGAGGTCTTTGATTCCCCTCTAATGATGTACCCGACTTCCTCTCCGATTGCGTTGCATCTCTCATTACTGACACGATCAGCCAAAGAGAGTGCAGCCACTCGTCTAGGCTGGGTGCAGAGGATGTTTGTGGAAGACCCTCTCAATGCTTGCACAGCCTGATCCAGCACGTATTGCACCACTTGCGTAGACTTGCCACTTCCCGTCTCGCCGGTTACGATGGTGACATGATGGCTTTCGATAGCTTGGAGAATCTCATACTGTTTTTGCCAGGCTGGCAGCTTTTTCCTTGCGTCTAGCATCCGCTGCTGCTGCTGAGATGCTTGACGATCTTGCCATACTGACAAGATTTCTTTGTTGCTTCGGGAGTCGTTCTTGCCGCGTCTTGAGCGAACAGCCAGTTTGGTCATCGATGCTGGAGCCGATGTCATTGCGTCGGTTGTGGTAGGCTTCTCTGACATGTGCAGCTCGGTCAAGCTCATTGGACTATCGACAATGCTCTGCAGGTTGCTTTCTAGCCATTCACAAATGTTGTAAATCATCGGCTCGCTTTTGAAGTTTGTCTCCGCAAACTGTAGCGCCTGCTTCGTAGCACTTAGACGGATATATGCCGGCAGATTTGTGGAAGCGATGAGTATCGCAGGCAGTTCGTAAGGATATCCTTTCTCAGGAACAACAAAACGCACCGTAGCCGACATCTGTGTTCCGAGCTCCAGGAAAATTGAGCACTCACGCTTGGCAGATGAACTGTATCGGTCGGCATGGATTGCTTCCAGCGCCATCTGCTCGCTCTCCCACTCGACATAACTGTCAATGTCGTCATTCATGTCGCCTTCCATTGACGGCTGGAGCGTGCTCTGTAGCCAAAATGCCGCTTTGTGCTCGTTCCCGTCACACATCTTCAAGGCCTGCGCGCAGAAATCGCGAGGGTACCCAGCTGCAGCCAATCGCTTGACCTTGGCTTCGAGGACCACGTCGCCACTAGCCAAAGTGACCCCTGCGCTGTAATTGCTCGGGAGAGCGAATCCGGGTAAGTCGTCCTCGGGAACATGAACAAGCAGCCACTCTAGGACCTCTTCCTCGTCTTTGCAGTATTGGAGCGCCTCTTCGATGTGACTGCGTCGAAATCCTCTACCTGCTAGTGATCTGGTGATCTGCTCACACTGTTGTTTTGAAGGCTCCAGGCCGTAAGGGTTCCAGACTCCATTATTCCTGACCAACCTCTCGACCTCGGTCCTGATCTTCGCGCCCATCTCAACCTTCGGCGCATTGTCCCAAGCCTTACTTCGTGGCATACTTTGAAGCGCCAAAGTCGGGTTCTTTGCCAGCGCCTCAGCCTTCTTCACCTTCTCCGCTTCCCTCTTATCCATGGCGACGTGAATATCCTTCCGCTTCTGCTCGGCCGCGAATGGATCAGCGTCGTAGAGCCACCCTCGTCCTTCCTTCTCGTCTTCTTTCTTGAGCTGTTGAAACTCCGCTTTCCAGAGATCTCGATATTTGGGCGGAAGGGCCATAGAGAGGTTCTTCATGCTGCTGATACGAAAGAGAGCATATGCCGCTGCAAAGTGGCGGGCTTCGAGGGCACTGGGCTCTTCCGAAGCAGATACCAACTCTTTTGGTGTCCGAATCGTAGGCAGGGTAATGAGCTCACGTGTCTTGGGATCTGTTTTTGACAGAGTGACTTCGGACCGGTACAGCTTGTCGTCGCCGTCCCGACCAGGTACTTGGCGCATTGAATATTCCGGCTTGTTCCATTTCTGTCGCTGGCAATGCTCTGAGAGGAGATTTACAGGAAGTTTGCCAGTCCATGATGCACCACCAATGATTTGCTTCGCTGTTGGCTTCGGTGGTCCCGACGGTTCAGCCAGAGCCTGTTCTTTTGGTTTGCTGCTACTACCTCCCTTTTTACCTTTTTTATTGTCATCTTCGAAGACGATGTGTGAGCCTTCGTCCAGCCCCAGGACATTCTTGTTCTTGGACCCCTGGCCTTTTGAGCCTTGGCCCTTCTTTGAAGGCATCTTCGTCGCGGCGCGACTGATGTTGCAGATCCAGAAAGATTCAAGAGAGCAAAATAGTATTGAACCTACCTACGCAAGACGTCAAGGGTACGTATCATGTTGACATTTATGGTCTGGGCCACACTGTGGTCAAGGTCTTCAACTCAACGACACAAGGCAGTCACGATTTCGAAGGGAATGTCGTTCGATGTTCCAGAAGTACAACCACCAGCGTGAATTTCAAGACTGGACAACGATTGAATCATCTGATGAACAGATGCTGTCTCGATGGTAGTGAAAATGTGACCGCAGCCTTGCGAATCATTTTCGCGTTTGTTTCATATCCACTTCTGTCTTTGAGGCCAATCAGGAGCTCCAAAAGCGCTTCCCTGAATCCCATTGTGAAGTGCTTCCTCGCTGAACTTCAGGACAGTAATGGTTGATACTCTAGCTGAGACGTAACACGTCTATTGCATGAGCCAAACCGGCATCCACAGCGGTCTAGTGTGCAGGGTGCTGATATTGGAGGCCTAAAACAGGCGTCGACGTGTCGCGTGCTAGATGTGGTTTCTTTTTCAGGCCTACGGTTGCCAAATGTAGGTTGAGAACAAGCGAGAATGCGTCAAGAGGATCGTCGAGGTCAATGCTCTGCAGATCGATCAAGAGAGGCCCTACGCTCGCGTTCAACACTGGGCAGGACGAGAATATAAGTACCTCATTGCTAGATCTGTGCCCCATCTCACAGCCGTTATTGCGTAGTGACACGTAGACCAAACCAGAGGATTACTAACGCTATGTCCTTCCGCTCCAAGCTAATCGGCACCTGGGAATGCCTCTACTGGAGAGCCATCAATATCAATGACGACACCGACATCGCTTACCCATACAGCGAGAACGTCAACGGCAATATCATGTATTCCGAAGACGGGTACATGGCAGCCATGCTTCAACGTCCCGAAGTCCCGAAATACACACCCGGTCCGTTGAAAGGTACACCAGAACAATACCAGCAGGCTGGTGCAAAGACACAGTCCTACCACGGCCCTTTCTATCTGGACGAGAAGGAAGATGGAACGGTCAAGCTCTTTCATCATATGATTGTTAGTTTGCCGACGAACTGGATCGGCGAAACGCAGGTGAGATGGTGTCAGATGTGGGAGGAAGGAGGCAGATTGTTCATGAAGTTGGGGCCTGGATACAATTACACGACGGAGGATGGTATTGAAAGGAGGGTCGAGGTTGGCTGGAGGAAGAGAGAGGCCAATACGAGGACGGCCCCTCCATGATCGATGAGTGGGTGCACGTCTAATAGGGCCGCTGCCTCTTCCCATATAGGGTTGGTATAAACGGAACTTGAGATAGAACTAGCCAAAGAGGGGAGTCAAGATTGACCTGCGTGCAATGGCATGGGTGGATGGAAGGTGCAGTGTCGTCGAGACACATGAGAGTCTGGGACAAGGCAAGAAGCTGACAGCGAAATTTGTCATCATAATTAATGTATGCAACGCATTGCAGCATGTCATGAATCCTGATCTATGTTTCTGCAGAGATAGCCTCCTGACTGCACACACTCCTGCTCACGCGTAATTATGCTCCTCAACCTCATGTGGCCGTTTGTGCACTAATGTGGGCATGATTTGCCCGAGCTGAAAACGCCTCCAACCCATGAGAATCAAGAGGTATGTTCATGGAAATCGTGTAATCGTTAGTATGCCTCATCGTGACTCCTGCTTGCCCTAATGCTAAGTATCGAATGATAAATCGACCCGGCGTCGTGGTCAAGGCCTCGAGGGCAGAGTATTCCAGGCAACTGAGGCATGCGCTGTGCACGCTAATGCAAGGCTCAAGCATAGCATGTATCTATGGCATACTGGTATGCTTGGTAGGGATTCATCAACGCTGGCCTCGTTGGGATGGTATCTCTCAGGACAAAGCCACGCTGGATTTCAGTCTCGACAAATGCTGCGGCACGCTTGTAGCGCTTGTCACAGTACTTGTTGAAGACTGCTTGGTGGTGCTTTCGTGGATCGTCACAGCAGTCAAGCAAGAGCTGCACAGCCGGACGTAGCTGGGACCAGGTGTAACCTGAGTAGTGGACGTGTTGTAGCGTCCAATGTCCTTTTCGAAGCATCTCTCGAGCTAGACAATGAGAGGCGGCAGCCAGAAAGCTTGGGACACTTCCGATAAAACGTTCGTCCATAAGCGTGACTTCAAGGAAGTATTTTGCAAGTGTCCTTGTCTCGAGGTCGTAGTCGTCGGCTTTGCTAATTCGGCGCAGGAAGCTCATCGGCCCAGGGAAGCCAAGCTCGAATTGCAGCATGCTGAGCATGAATCGTTCTGCTTTCAATATCTCGTCGACTGAGTAGCCACCATCAACCATGTAGACAATTTCTTGAACCGAAGGACAATTGATCTCTTCGTACTTGGCTGCGATGAAGATGGCGGTGGCGCCAACAAGCTGTAGCTTTCCCAGGGAGACGACTTTGACGGATAGAAAACGGTCGATGTAGTTGACACAAAGGAATAGTGTTTCCGGGAGCAGGTTGAATCGGTGGTGGACCTGGACGAGCCAGTCCATCAACACCGCTCGCATAGACCACTGTATTTCATGTTGACTTTCCATGTAATTTGCCCGTGGTAGCATGCGCTGCTCCATGTTTCTCATGTAGTCGAAGATCTCTTCTCCGTATTCTGCGACCATACTTGTGTCAAAGCATTCATCGTCAATGTCCTCCGGAGTCCTCGTCGCCTCAACATAAAGTCTGGCATCTTCAATTTCTTTGAGGACTTTCTGAGTGAATTTCGGTACCAAGGCAGTCGTAGCACCTCCTGTGGTGTCATCGCCATGCGAACGGAAAGATCGTGCTGTAACATACCCTTCTCCTTCATAACCATCGTCATATTCCTCTTCCCAATACTCCTCGGGCTCGGGCATCGGCTGGTAAATGTGTTGTAGGCTGCGAGGAATAGCTTCAACACACATGGGGTCAGACTTCTTGATGGCTGTAGTGTCGATAGGTTGAGGTTGGGGCTGAGGTTGAGCCGGTAGGGCGTCGACATAGTGTATCTTGCTGGCAGCTTCGTTGGCCGTGTCGTGATCGTGGTGGTAGTTGTCTGGTATAAATCTGTTCTCCGTTGTATCCTTCACCTCCGGCTCAACCTTAGGATCACTTGACAATTGGTTCAGGTCCACTTCGTCAATTCCAGGCAAGCTGATTTCTGAGGGTTGTTGTACTTTCACAGGGTCAACAGTGTCAGTCGAAACGGGTGGAGAGAGGTGCGTCTTGGAGTCCAATTGTGTCACGTCGACCTCTTTCAGCGGCGGCAGTGACGGGCCCTGAAGGTTGTTCTTTGCATCTTGCGATGCATCTATTGTTACACCTTCATCCTCCTGCACTGCATCGAGGGAGACATCCTTGAAGATAGTGGTATTGCGCTTCGATAGGACCTTCCTTGTGTTTGCCGGTTGCAATGATGCATTGCTGTCGTTCAGTGGGATTTTGGCGACAGATTCGGTGGTAGAACCGGTGAGCAGGTTCTTGAGGCTGGACACTGAAATCGGTCGTTGTGCCGGCCGCAGAAAGGCAGCACTCTTTCTTTCCTGCAGATGTCCTGCTCTTGCTGGCACCGGTAAAGTCGACTTCGAGATGACAGTTGAGTCGTCTTTGCTGGCACGCTTCGGACCGGCGATGTTGCTGACGTCGGCGAAGGCACTTCTTTTGGCAATACCCTTCATCTGGCTGATGGTGGAAAGGGCGGGACTCGACTTGTTACGTTGATGTATTGTCTTTGGTAGAGCACCTTCAGGAGCTGCATTCTCATCGTTCAGAACGCGCAGTTGGCGTATGGGACGTTGTGGCTGCGAGCGCGACGGTTAGCGAAATTGCCCAGTCAAGTTATTCTCAAGGCATTGATGCACATGGAAGCTTTAGTATAGGTAGTCACTCACTCTGGCATCCATAGTTGCGGATGGAATGTTCTGTATGGGCTCAATGCAATAATCCTATGCAATCATGGCTAAAGGGAGGTACAGAGACTCGAGCTTGATATGTGGCCGTTGCGGTGTCGAAGTCGAGAGTCGCCGGTAGGAAATGTTTATGCACGCGACGACATGAAGGAAGGTGGTCGGGCGTATCGAAAGATACAAGTAGTAAGTGGTGATCACGATGGGGAGACGAGGCAACATGAAAGCATGCAATTTCAGTGTTGCTACGGTCAGCCACGGACAGCTTGTTTTGCTCATCCAGCCATGTAAACAGCCTGAGTGCCGTACTACGACTGATCGAGGCAAGTGCAAAGGGACCAGCCGCCAATGAAATTGGATAGCGGCGATCTTCCTTAGCAACCAATTCGAGGCAAGTGTGAGACACTACGTCATGCTAGACACGCCTCGCGCCTGCGACGCGTGCTTTAAGAGCTTGCAGATTTCCGTCAGATCGTTCATGCAGCACATAGAAACACGGCCGCTCTCACTGGACCTGATCAAACCATTGTGAATGTTGGTAGATACATTATCTCAAGCTTCCTCGCTCTCGACGTCTACATTCGTGCCATACGAAGTATATGACCATGAAGCATAGAAAACACGCGTCGATTGCTCGATATCACGTGGCAGGGTTGTGTATTGCAGCGGGATGCTCTGAAATGCGACTCACACACCAAGTTTGGACTCACATCTCGGAGTCATCTCTGCATTTTGTTTACTTTCAAGCCGAAGAACGTTTGCGAAAACAGTCATTACCTTGTTGAACAAATGAAGAGCCATCAACTTTCTCTACCTGCTTAGCGGCCTGGAACGCGCAGAGGAAACGCCCAGCCGCTGGCCTATCAATGTCTTCGAAGTCCTTAACTTGAGGACTGACGGCGGCCACCAACATGGTCGATGTCCCTTTTTAAGTAATTGGCGACGCTGAGTCTCTGACGTGGCAGGCGCCATTTCAAGACATCCGTTCTCCTATATACTGGCTCGGGACCGGCTTGCGATCCGACAATCTGGTCAACGTCGTCAGGTCTGGTTCATGCTCAAGTCGGCAACGTTATCCTGTAATTTGAGCCATCACCAGGCAGTTGCATTAGGAGTCTTGTCTGTAACTCGGTCTACCATGCTCGCGTGGTTGGAACTCATGATCGACCCGATTATGCTTAAAGCGACTTGGACTCCCGATCTGTTGGCGCTCTACACTTGGCGATCCTCGACTAGTATTTCTGACGACCTGCCCGACTGCCAGCATACCAGGTCCTCGAAGAGCACCATTTTTGCGACAGGAGAAGAATGGATTGTCGCATGTTCGATTGGGACGACGAATCCAGATTGGTGAAAGAATAATTGTAGCCGATGGAACGGGGCGTGAATTTCGAGATACTGGCCAGAAGTTGAAGTTGGTCGAATGTGGAGTAGCGGTTTCATCCGAAACAGGAACGCCATGGGAAACCTGAGACCGCCCTCACATCCGTCCAGAAAATCGTCAGCAAGTCCGTCTGCTATTCTGCCATGTTGTTCAGACGCAAGCTGTTCTACGCACTAAGCGGAGTAGACTATCCTTATGAGGTTTGCGCTTGCTGAACGACTCCTGCTCGAGCTCTGAATACAGCGCCAAGCCTGACGTGCAGTCGGTGTGACCTGGCGCGCATAAATGTTACGGAAGTGAGGCACATGGAGGATTTTCTGCCGCTGGATTCCGCAAGCGTTTCTGGCTCGATTCAGATCATTTTTGTTTGACCACTTTGTCCGCTGCTGATAACGTTGGCCAACGAATCACTTTGGCTCATGGCAAGTCAGGTCGGGTTGACGCCGCGCCAGTCTGCATTTGTGGTGGGTGCGTTCGCTTCGCTCTCCCGTGCAAGCACCGCCATCTGTTACTGATTCGTGCGATTTATCTTCCAAAAGCCCCGTTGCATGTTGAACCACTTTCAGAAAAGCGGCTTACTGACACTTTCGCGCTTACCCACTAATCTTGCGTACCTCTTTTGATCCACGTTCCTTCTCTGAGCAATGCGTCTCGACCAACACCGCCATGAGGGGCTCGCCAGCATTGCCAGGCCCTTTCGCTTGCAGTATCAGAACGACGGTGTTTCTAAGTTTCCCACACGCAGCTTCATAAGCAGTCTGTTCAAAGCAGGTCTGCATAGTTGTGCGACACTGCAGCACTTTGACTTTTGAGTACCTCACCTCAGTCCGGTTCGCCTGCCGATCACTTGCGGGATTCCTGGCAGTGCTTTATAGAGGGATCATGCTGTATGTAGTTCCCTGAGCAAAGGGCGATTCATAGCTTGTGTGGGCATTGCAGCGTCCGGCAGAAACGTAATAATACCAAGGTGTAAAAGCGATGTACAAGGTGTCAGATGTAGGAGCGTGCTGGTTCCATAATACCCGTAATACCCAATACTGATGTAGTAGCGATCCATACTATGGAAGAGTGGAACCTCTGTCTCAGCGCCGAAGGTCATCGCACCTTCGTTCCCTTCAACCTCTCGTCCACCCTACCAGCGTCACCACCCTTCAAAGTCCTTCTTTCCTTTGTTTAGCTGCTGGCGATTTGATCGCTAGCTTGTGATCATATCGAATCTCACAAAACAGTACAACTGGGACTGTCGCCGTTCCTGCTGATCGTCGACCGCCGGCTGCCAATGATGGTGCCTTGAGTAACGACACCGACTCAATATCCCCAACTCCTTTCTTGTAGCTCAGCACTTGCAAAGCCTCTATAACGATTGCTGGCTGTGCGCCATCAATGCGAACTTGATATCGAGGTCAGTAAGTCACATGAGTCGCTTTCCTAGAATTTCCCCCCAACGCTGGGGCGGGTGCAGTCTGGACATTGGACACGCCAACCACAACTCAACCACAATGCATCCAGATCATCCCAGACCTCGTGGTTTGCATCGCTAACATATGGAAAGGCATCTGCAACCACTTTCGATTCAAAAACTCTGATCCCTTGTCTCTTCTCCTCGAGTTCTTCCTAGTTCACCGAGACTGCGACCGAGGAGCACAAACTTTGCTACACAAGAAAGTCCAGCAACACACAATCAGTCAGGATGAATGTTTCAAGCCTGCTAGCAAATGACCAGTCCAGGAGCACCCGCTCGCATGCTGCCAAGTCAGTGTGCTTCGAGCTACTCCTTGATGACCGTTCCAAAACAAGAGCACGTATCCCTCTCAGGGTTTTGGTGAACACACATGACACAACCGAGTCCATCATAACAACGGTCAAGAGCTTCTACGGAATATACGATGGCAATCCTGTCAGCTTCGAGGATGCTGCTGGCAATACTTTGATTGCTTCATACGACAACTTTAACCATGACACTACCGTGTACGTTCGGAGCGTCGCAGGGCAGGCGCAGCCTCCTCAGCCGGTCGCCAACATCCAGGACTCCCCTCGGAAGCCTAGTTTGGGCGATCCATTCTCTATGCTGCCTCCTCATATGAGAGAACACTCACGATCCCCTAGCAGGAGGTCGTCGTCACGGAACTTCTCCAAGCGCAGTGTTTCACCCTCTCGTGACCGAGGTCGCAGAAGCAACTCGCAGCAGCAAAGGGGCTCTCGTGCTGATAGTAGGAACTCCAGCGCCCACGGAAGCTATCGAGACAACGACTTCAGCGATAGCGACGCTGGGCAAAGCTCTATCTCGGGCTCAAAGAGGGCAAGGAGCGAACAATTTGCGAGCTCTGAGATTAGTGCGGCGAACGTCCTGCAGGATGGCCGTCGCGGTGGACCAATCTTTGACAGCTCTGTATGGCAACACCGCCTTCCGTTGTTTGACATTGCTAACAAGCACAACAGACCCTGCCCCTGTTCATGCCTCCTCAAGTCCCGGTGACCGCCTCACAATCGTCTATCTCCCCTCAGAGGCGGTCACTGCCACATGAAGGACCCTCTCCCTTCCAAATGCCTGCCGCAAAACTCTATAGTATGGAAGCGCCACCCATGCTATCGCCTCAGAGTTATGGTGCGCACAATGGACGCAGCACGCATAGTCATAACAATAGCACAACGACGCCAGCAAATCACAGTCTCCGCAACAGAAATTCAAGCCTGTCGGGCGGCCGCGCTGGGTCGGGCATACTTCCGACCCCAGACCCCACCGTGGCTAGCTGTATCTCGGATGAAGACGTTGCCCGCACCCTCATAGCCCTTGGGGACGCATCCAACTTTTCCCATGGCCGAACCTCCACTTCGACCATAGATGATACGTTCAGCGGCGCCGCTGACGCCGCCTCCTCTACTGGTGCCACCTCAGACAGCGACGAATACAGCGATGCCGAAGGGCTCTGTAAGCATAGGAGAAACTTGGACCAAGGTGACCAAGATTACGAGACCCACATTAAGAGTGAGGAGTACGATGAGCACGACGGGCCACCTAAGACCAAGAAGATTAAGACAAAGATGCATGATGGGCCCAGCGGAAGTTGGAAGTCACCCGGCCTTGCGATGAAGAGCTCCAAGTCCGGTAAGAGCAAGCCGAGCTCGGGTTTCAAGACGAGTAAACCGACCAGTGGACAAGGACAGATGAAGGCTCCTCCATTTACGGGGAAACCCAGACAAGCCTCCTCTTCATCATCACTGAACTTCCAACTTCAACAAGACGAGGAGGATCTGTCCACAAAGCCGCGCTGTCAGCGCTGCCGCAAAAGCAAGAAAGGCTGTGACAGACAGAGACCTTGTGGCAGATGCAAAGATGCCGGTATCGGCATCGAAGGGTGCGTCAGCGAAGATGAAGGGAATGGTCGCAAGGGCCGATATGGACGTCACATGGGTGTTACGGTTAAGAAGGACTCGGCCGACGAAGCAGTCTTTCTGGAGCCAGAGGCTATGAGTTCTGGTACTGCTATTATGTCGGTCGAAGCCGTCACTCACGGTAGCCCGAGCAAGAAGCGAAAGAGGTAGCGTACCTAGATCTCGGTAAGATGGGACGCCTTTCAGTCCACATGCGGAACCTCTGCACACGCGTCGTCTTACGAAAAGTCACGAAGTCACACAAATTGTTGGGTTTCATTTCAACCAAAAAGTCGGTCATTGTTCTAGCGAGCAAAGGATATGGTGATTCCGGAGTCATAATGGCAGTTCGAGCTTGGGAGTATTTATGTCTGAGGAGCCTATTTTCTGGTATTACAGTATATGGCCGATCCTGTTTGAGAGTGGGATGTCGTTGAGCGAGCACTAGCATATTGTCCTTCGCAGCGATAGCTTTGACGATGTATGAACCAAATCAAAACAGATTTACCATGAAAGCGAGCGCTGGCTTGTCCTTGCGCTCGAGCGCTTGACAGACTGCGCTCGGGGAATAAGGCCGCAACTCGTTTCCGGCTTCTGGCTGAGATCGAGGCTTGTTGACATGACGTTGGAAGTGGGACATATGGGCCTCGGTCCATGGCGATAAGAGCCTTATCAGCGAGCCCCACTATAGTAGTTTGCATGCTTTGCACCTTAAATTCCTTTGCACGAAAGACAGACATGAGCGATGCGCCAGGCCCCCTCAAGTGTTCGACTCTGCCTGAATATCTTTGTACGCGATCGCACCGCACTAGGAAGTCTCTCAAATCATAGAATCAACGCTTGTGCCGGCCATGCGCGCGTAGCAAGCCATAGACGAACGGATCTTGCAGGACGTTGAATAAAAACGTCAAAATGGCCTGTTCATAACCATTAGTGCGGTATCACATTTATGACCGTTTAGGTGCAAGTCATTCGTCCCTGTCAACAGACCACCAGTATCGTCAGAGTACTCTGGCAAGATGCCGGAAGATGATGACCCCCCCAAGTCACAATCTAGCACGCCTAAGCCTAAACCCTCTGCGAAGCCGCGAGCTGTCACCCGGAAAACCAAAGCGGAAAGAGAAGACTATGCACGTAAAGAAGCCGAGCGCGCAGCGGAGAGGGCGAGACTGGATGCTGCAGCGATACCGAAGACTCCAGCAGCAAGAGGTGGCAGGGGTGGAGCGAGGGGCGGGAAAGCCATAGTGAACAAGACTGAGAGGGCGAGTTCGACTATTGCGGCTGGTGTATTTGGTTCTGGGAGCGCAGCCAGACTCGAGAGATCGAGAGGAGCCGTGGATCTTGGTGTGGCAGAAGCCCTAGATGGCGGAGAGACGCAAGGGAGACAGATCCTACAGGATGCGGGTACCGCGACGGCTGCTGGGCCGGTGACTGATGTCGAAGGTACCGCAACAGGCAGGTCAGGTACCGCTGGACGTGGAAGGGGTGCAAAAGGTACAGCGCAGGAAGAACTCATACACATCGAAGAAGACGACCGTGAGGACCAACCGAGGAGAGACATCGAGCGGATATGGATCTCTAGCGACGAAGAAGAGGATGAAATTGTCAATCGCAAGGGGAAGCAACGACGAGCCAGCCGGACACCGAAGCCATTTGCTGGCCTACGACCTGTGCGAGCAGCAAGAACAGCTGTCGAGGAGCACGAGGACAGTAAAGAGAAGGAACCAATCAAAGCAAACACCACGACCGAGGACAACGCAATCATCGATGTAGGGTCCTCGGATGATATGCAAGTGGACGACGCGCCACTTCCCGACACAAGCGCTGCCGCGGGTGCAGTCTCTGTTAAGCAAAGAGCTCCTTCCTCTCCAGAACTCACCAAGAAGACCCTGAAGAAGCCCTCAGATAGCAGGACGAAACCTGACCCACGGGTATTGACAGAGACGGTCGAGGAGAGAGCCGAACGATTGAGGTTGAGTGAAGACATTGAGAATCTGAGAGAAGCATTTCTACACAAGAGCGACACTGATGACACCATCGATAGCAAGGAAGAAGAGGCAGTGTTCGGACACACAGACCACGGCAGAGATCGGATGTTCCTGTTCCAGTTACCTCCCCTTGTGCCGCAGCTGTATGATCCTGTGACTCGACAAAGGGAAGCAGGTACTGCGACCGATGTCGACGGTGTGCAAGTCAAAGCCGAAGACGCATCCTCGGCTACTACTGCAAGCGCAGACGCAGCGCAGAAAACAGCAGATCAGAACCGAACAACAGCAGATACAGCACCCACAATGTTTACAGCGGACGCACCAGCTGACAAACGCTTGCCAGCGGGTCTGGTCGGCAAACTCAGGATTCACAAGTCCGGCAAAGTAACACTTGACTGGGGTGGCACAGATATGGAGGTTCGGTATGGGACTGATGTTGACTTCTTGCAAGATGTGGTGTGCGTCGAAAATGCAGAACAACCAGAAGCAGATGCGGGCGATGTAGCGTCACAAAAGGAAGGAAAGGCATACGCGATGGGACAAGTCAAGCGAAAGATGGTGCTCGTGCCAGATTGGGGGCGGCTTTATGCTTAGGAAGGTTGAGCTGCCTCTTTGATTGGCATAAGCACCTCTGCTCTAGCACCGTGGAATTACCGTAAGCCGCGAAGTGATGCGGAGGAAGATAAGAAAGGCTGTCACATCTAGTGAGGAAAGGTCTGTGAACACTGCACTGCATCGGGAAAGGGCCAAAAAGCATAGCGAGGCAAGGAGGGAAGGACGATTGCAGGCTTAATGCTCTTGCTTCGAGAAGCGATACCCATATAGATTATACCAAGCATCGAAGTTCGCTCGGTCAGCGATTCTATGCATCTACCTAATTTACGAATGCCTTCTTATGTAAGCACATCTAGGGCCAGCAACATGGTCGGTACTACGGTGAAAATTACAGATCAAAAGTGCATGAGTAGCGACCATAGTGACTCATGCCTTAGGCATCCGGGATCGCACGGTTAGCCAATCAAAGGACACTGGTCTTGTACTTTCCCCCTAAGAAGTATTTGTCTCTATCCAAATCCAAGTCGTCAATCATATCATTTCAACCAGATCGCTTAAACCCTCTCATGTTCGCTAGTCGCGCAACGAGAATATTGAGCAGGACTCGCCCTCTAACTCGTGCGTCCATCAGGTACCAGTCAGCTGCAGCTCACGCGACTGCGGAAAAAGACACTTGGCAACCCTTCGGGAACCAGGCTGTCTGGGACGCCGCAAGCGTAACAATGCAGAAGAAACGGAAATTCGAGGAGTCTACAAAGGCGAGCAAATTGACCAGGGTGCCAAAGACCCCAAAAAGGAAGACTGTATTCTTTCCCGAAGGCAGTCACGATGAGGTGATCGACATTGAGGTTACAGAACTACTGTCGAAGACATCAATCAGCGATACCAACGGACATGTAAGCGACGTGAACAACGCGCCAGAAGACGCTGCTGTCCATCGACCACCAGACGCAAAGTATGAGAAGCCAGCCGAGCTACATCAAGAAGTCGAGCTCGAAATCATCCAACTCTCTTCCACGGGCGATGGCCTAGCCTATAACACCACACGCGACCACATCTTCATCATCCCTTTTGCAATTCCGGGCGACCGCGTCCTAGCCAAGCCCTGGCAATGGAAGGGCAACCACACATATTGCGACTACATCAAAACAATTCGACCATCGCCGGAACGTGGAGGTGCTACGCCACAATGCAAGTACTTCACCAAATGCTCAGGCTGTCAATTCCAGATGCTGCCCTACGAATCACAGCTTGAGCACAAGAAGGGCATCGTTCAACGGGCTTTCAAGCATTTCTCGGGGCTGACGGATGAGCAAGTCCCTGAGGTGAAACCAACGATGGGAAGTCCTCTGCAGTACGGATATAGGACAAAGTTGAGTCCGCATTTTGATGGCCCGAAAGGATGGGGAAAGAAGAAGCAGGCCCAATGGAATGGCGTACCTGAGATCGGGTATAACATGAAAGGAACGAGAAAAGTGATGGATATTGAGTCCTGTCCTATCGGGACAGACATCCTGCAGGAAGGATTGAGGACTGAACGGGAGAGAGTTGCAAAAACCTTGCAAAGTTTCAAGCAAGGTGCGACCATCTTGCTTAGAGAGTCGACAGAGAGGGCCTACCGCGATGTCGACGAGGGCTCTCCTAGGTTCGATACCTCCAATATTCCTTCGACCGTATCTTTGGCTTCTAACCCCAACGATCTCACCCTCGAATCCAAGGAGTCGGAATCTAGCCAGAGCGGTACACCCAGCATAATATACACCTACCCAACGCACATAGACAGAAAAACATACACTTCGGACGAAAAGGCCGAAGCAACAGAATACATAACGACAATGACTACACCAGCCGATCCTGCGAAGAACATCCCAGCAACCACCAAAACCTATCGTTTCACCAACACAGCCGGCTCATTCTTCCAGAACAACAACTCTATCCTCGGTCCATTCACCAGCTACGTATACAGCCAATGCATCCCACCACCAAAACCACAGCCGGAATCGTCATCCCTTGATGATGAACAGAAGTACGAAAGCAGTAAAATCAAATATCTCCTAGACGCCTACTCCGGCTCCGGACTCTTCACACTCACACTCTCCTCGCTCTTCACATCCTCCCTCGGCATCGACATCGACGCCCGTTCAATCGAGGCCGCAAGACGCAACGCGCAACGCAACAACATCTCCAACGCAGGCTTCATCGACGCCGACGCCTCAGCCCTATTCGCAGAAGTGCCGTACCCGGCCGCCGAGACCGTCGTCGTCGTCGACCCACCGCGCAAGGGCTGTGACAGGGAGTTCCTGAAGCAATTGCGGCGGTTTGGCGCGGGAAGGGTGATCTACGTGAGCTGCAATGTGCATTCGCAGGCTCGGGATGTGGGGATCTTGGTGAATGGATTTCGTAAGAGTGAAGATAATAGGTATTCAGGGGATCTTGCGGACGCTGTTGATGAGGAGTGGGAGGAGGACGGGCTGTATAATTACGAGATCGAGAGTTTGCGTGGCTTTGACTTCTTCCCGCAGACGGGGCATGTCGAGGGGGTATGTGTTTTGAACAGGGTAGATAAGGAGAGAAAGGCTTCAGACTGATTTGATTACTTCTGATAATATGGGTGTCCAAAGTCAAGTCAGCGTGGGGAATATGTGTTAGATACGATACGATCTAACCGCGATACGTTAATGTTACCTGCAATAGCCAAAGAAGGCATCACCATAACATAACTTGCACAGCGTCTACACTACATCACCGCTTTCCGGTGTCTTGGATCCACTCCACTCAGACGGCCATTCACCGACGCCTAGCACAAGAGGCAGCCATTGACCCGAAAACAGTCGACTGCCTCTGAGTGTGCTGGCCAGCCTTCACAATGCCTTAGATTGCTCGATTGTCGGCCACTCCGTCCGAGTCTGGCCGTGGTCCGTTTCCACCACTCAAAGACCGGTCGCGGCCAGTATCTGGTGAGTTGCGCGCAAGGCGAAGTATGATACTAATAGACACCGTCAGACGGTGAGATCTTTTGCGGAAGCAAGGTATTCCTCAACACGACCGAGTAGGGACAAGACATGGTATGGCGTGCAACCGGCCAGCCTAGTCGGATTGACGAATCTCTTTATCTATTCTTCTACGCAATTAAGGCAAAGCCTCTTGCGTCCGGGGCAACGAGGCATGATAGTGCTCGATATTGGAGTGTTAGATGGAGCGTGACGTGAAGTTGCTCGTGCTGTGCTGTGTCGTCTGGTCCATAAATAACAGTACAGCCATGACTCGAGACACTAGCAGCTTACTCTAACAGCGGACAGGACAGGACAGGACAGCCCCAGTCGACGGTTCGCACCAGCTTAAGCTCCAAGTAACTACTCGTAGACAAGCACGACGCGGCTTAACCTAACATACAGTAAATGCCATCGACCGAGTCTTACAGTAATATCAGTGTGATCCGTGCGTGCATCATATCAACCGTTCGTTTGCTTGCTGCAGTCCCAGCCCCAGTCCACTCCAGTCCTGCATGCAGCCTATAATAGAATACCGTAATGCACAGAGGTATCCGGGCTACAGTACGTTAGTTAGTTAGTAGGATTTCCAGGCTCCGCGCGCAAAGGCAAGCTGTCGTGCAACCCAGCCCGCCCAGATCTATGCCTTTTAGAGGCGTCACGTTGCTTTTCCGGAGGGAGCTAACGTAAGCTAATTAAGTAGGCATGTAAGTTAGTGTCCAGGGCCAGCGGTCAGTGCAGTATCGCAGCTCGTTGCCTAAAACGTTCGTTCCTGGGGTCCTGTACGTTCTACTCATCAATGCTTCACGCAACTCACATAATGCCGTGCTGAGAGGTTTCTTATTTCATTTATCTGACCTTAGCTGGGGGAACGTACGTATAATCACGGCCATCCTGTACCGCGAAAGGTACACAGCATTCTCCTAATATTGCGGTTGAGATCTACTTAGTTACAGTAATTAGCAGGGAGCACTTCAAGTTTCAGGCTGGACCCCAACTTCGAGCTTCGAGCTTCGAACTTCGAACTTGCATGTCTTAATTAGTGCATTGAAGTGCATCGAAGTGCATATTGCATACACACATCTACTGTACTAAGGTCGTAATGTTTCAGGCTGTGTCTCAAGCCATGCCGTGTCTACAGCCTCCTAAGGGCATACATTGCGGCCGAGTGCGTGCAGAAACACCATGGAAGGAGGGGTTGTATGCCATTGTCAGGGTTGATGCCACGTCCATAGCCCAGACCGGCCCTTGTACATGTCGATTTCAGCCTTTAGTCGAGCTTAGCCGACCGAGATGTGGGAGGGCGAGGGCATAAGTATAGGTATATATATATGATGCCATCTATCTTCATGAGGACCCTCGAAGTAGTATTCCCAGAAATCTCAGACGGTCCAACGGCCAAGTCCACACCGCATCGCTCCCAGAACAACACACACAATCACTAACTGCTATACAACATGGGTCGCTTCTGTAATGGCGTGCTAGCCACCTTTAGAGTCATCCAGTTCCTCCTCA
>Ga0210040_10001287_pt1 | contig 38392 bp, 34 predicted proteins | sample CryGeyCG12114_NA_FD_185462 | JGI IMG/M metagenome (GOLD analysis project Ga0210040, IMG submission 185462) | Groundwater microbial communities from aquifer - Crystal Geyser CG19_WC_8/21/14_NA (SPAdes) (version 2) | ecosystem: Environmental > Aquatic > Deep subsurface > Groundwater | place: USA... | reverse complement strand
CGGGAGCGGCGCGGCCGGTTCGCTTGCCTAAGGCCGGTCGCCTCTGGCGATGGGGATCAGGCGAAGGCGGCGCGGCGCTGCGGGGGTGGCTGATCTCCGGGAAAGAGGAAGCGGCCCAGGGGGCTGAGACGGTGGAGGATCAGCCAGGCGCGAAAGGGAGGGGTGGTGGCGATGGCCACCACCGCCGGCACGGGCAGCTTGTTCAGCAGGCGAAGCACGAAGAAGCGGTGCAGGAAGAGGATGGCGAGGGAGGCCTGCCCGAAGGGGAACGAGGACGCGGGTGAAGGCGGGATGGCACCTGGAGGAGGACCTCGAACAGGCTCAGGGCCACGAGAAAGGTGGTGTAGGGGACCAGCAGGCTGCGCGCCCGCCTCAGCACATAGGCGGGGGTGGGGCCGGGCGGAAGAGCATGCCAGCGGCCACGAAGAAGCGAGGCATGTGGTAGAGGTAGATCAGGCCCTGGATCGTGCTGTGGGTGGAGTGGCCGATGACCACCAGCACGATGCCTTTGACGGTGTCGATCCAGTCGATCCGGTCCGGCTGCAAGGCGATCAGCGCCGCCGCGCGGTGGTTGGCGGGTTGCCTGCGGTTGGGCCGGGATCGTCGGTTCGGCATGGCGGGCCTGAGGAAGTGTTCTATCAGGTGTAATATAGCGGGCTGGGTGGGGCTCCGCGTGCGCGGACGGGACCTGTGGTTTCCAGTTCCAAGGCGGCGCCCGGCGGGCTTGACTTGGGCGGGCGCGGCGGCTTCCTGGCCGCGTCCGGACAAACCTGGGATTTCGCCCGACCATGTCGCTCGACCTGAAGACCGTGAGGCGCGTGGCCTCCCTCGCCCGGCTGCACCTGGAGGAGGGGGAGGATGCGCGGTTGCAGGCGGAGCTGAACGGCATCCTCGGCTGGATCGAGCAGTTGCAGGCGGTGGATGTCTCGGGGGTGGAGCCGCTCTCCGGCGGGGGAGGAACGGCGATGCCGATGCGCGAGGACGTCGTGACCGATGGCGGGCGGGCGGAGGCGGTGCTGGGCAATGCGCCGGACCGCGCGGGTGCCTTTTTTGCCGTTCCGAAGGTGGTTGAGTGATGCATCCGACCGATTTCACCATCCGCGGCGCGCTCGAGGCGCTGTCCGAGGGGATCGTTTCCTCCGAGGCGCTGACGGCGGCGCATCTGGAGGCGATCGCGGCGCTGAACCCGCGGTTGAACGCCTTTGTCACCGTGACGGCGGAGCGGGCGATGGAGGCGGCGCGGGCGTCCGACGCGCGGCGGGCCAATGGGATCGCTGGCAGGCTCGAGGGCGTGCCGCTGGCGATCAAGGACCTGTTCTGCACGGAGGGGGTGAGGACCACGGCTGCGAGCCGGATCCTCGGCGAGTTCGTGCCGCCCTATGAGAGCACCGTGACCGCCAACCTGCTGCGGGACGGGGCGGTGTTCCTGGGCAAGGCGAACCTCGACGAGTTCGCGATGGGGTCGTCCAACGCGACCTCGGCCTTCGGCGAGGTGGAGAACCCGTGGAAGCGGGGGAACGACGACGGGACGCGGCTGGTGCCGGGTGGGTCCTCCGGCGGGTCGGCGGCGGCGGTCGCGGCGCGGCTGGCGATGGGGGCGACGGCGACGGACACGGGCGGGTCCATCCGGCAGCCGGCGGCCTTCTGCGGCATTGCCGGGATGAAGCCGACCTATGGGCGGTGCTCGCGCTTCGGGGTGGTGGCCTTCGCCTCCTCGCTGGACACGCCGGGGCCGGTGGCACGGACGGTGGAGGATTGCGCGCTCCTGCTGGAGAGCATGGCGGGGCATGATCCGCGCGATGCAACGAGCGCGAAGGTGGCCGTGCCGGATTTCGCGGCGGCCTGCGCGCGGGGCGTGAAGGGGCTGCGGATCGGGGTTCCCCGGGAATACCGGCTGGAGGGGATGCCGGACGAGATCGAGGCGCTGTGGAGCCAGGGGTTGGACTGGCTGCGGGCGGAGGGTGCGGAGATCGTCGATATCTCGCTGCCGCACACGAAGTACGCGCTGCCGACCTATTACATCGTGGCGCCGGCGGAGGCGTCCTCGAACCTCGCGCGGTATGACGGCGTGCGGTTCGGGCAGCGGGTGGATGGCGCGGACCTGAAGGACCTGTACGAGCGCACGCGGGCGGCGGGGTTCGGCGCCGAGGTGAAGCGGCGGATCATGATCGGCACCTATGTGCTGAGTGCCGGGTACTACGATGCCTATTATGTGCGCGCGCAGCGGGTGCGGGCGCTGATCAAGCGGGACTTCGACGAGGCGTTCCGCGATGTGGATGCGATCGTGACGCCGGCGACGCCATCCGCGGCATTTGCGGCGGGGGAGAAGCAGGACGATCCGGTGGCGATGTACCTGAATGACGTGTTCACGGTGACGGCCAACCTGGCGGGCATACCGGGGCTGGCCGTGCCGGCGGGGTTCGACCGGCAGGGGTTGCCCCTTGGGTTGCAGGTGCTGGGGCGGGACTTCGACGAGGAAACGGTGTTCGCGGTGGGGACGGCGATCGAGCACGCGGCGAAGCTGACCGCGCTGCCGCAGGTGAGGGCTTTCGCATGAGCTTTACCATCGAGGGCGAGACGGGCCCCTGGGAGCTGGTGGTCGGGCTGGAGGTGCATGCCCAGGTGACCAGCCGGGCCAAGCTGTTCAGCGGCGCCGCCACCGAGTTCGGGGCGGAGCCGAACAGCCAGGTGAGCTTCGTGGATGCGGGGTTTCCGGGCATGCTGCCGGTGATCAACCGGGAATGCGTGGCCCAGGCGGTGCGCACGGGGCTGGGGCTGAATGCCCAGGTGAACCCGTGGTCGCGGTTTGACCGGAAGAACTACTTCTATGCGGACCTGCCGCAGGGATACCAGATCAGCCAGTTCGCGCATCCGATCGTGGGCACGGGGGTGATCCCGGTCGAGTTGTCGGACGGGAGCGTGAAGGAGATCGGGATCACGCGGCTGCACCTGGAACAGGATGCGGGGAAGTCGCTGCACGACCAGCATCCGTCCAAGTCGTATATCGATCTCAACCGCTCGGGCGTGGCGCTGATGGAGATCGTGTCGGAGCCGGACATGCGCTCGCCGGAGGAGGCGGGGGCCTACCTGACGAAGCTCCGGCAGATCCTGCGTTATCTCGGGACCTGCGACGGGAACATGGAGGAGGGTTCGCTGCGCGCGGACGTGAACGTTTCCGTGCGCAAGAGCGGCGAGGAGTTCCGGACGCGCTGCGAGGTGAAGAACGTCAACTCGATCCGCTTCGTGATGCAGGCGGTGGAGGCGGAAGCGCGGCGCCAGATCGAGGTCTGGGAGTCCGGCGGCACGGTGGAGCAGGAGACGCGGCTGTTCGACACGGTGCGCGGGGAGACGCGCTCCATGCGGTCCAAGGAGGACGCGCATGACTACCGGTACTTCCCCGATCCGGACCTGCCGCCGCTGGTGATCGATCCCGCCTGGATCGAGGAGCTGCGGGCGGGGTTGCCGGAGCTGCCGGATGCGCGGCGGGCGCGCTACGTCAACGAGTTCGGGCTCTCCGCCTATGACGCCTCGGTGCTGGTGGCGGAGAAGGAGACGGCGGCCTTCTACGAGGAGGTGGCGGCAGGGCGCGATCCGAAGGTGGCCGCGAACTGGGTGATGGGGGACTTCTTCGCCATGCTGAACCGCATGGGGAAGGGGATCGAGGACAGCCCGGTTTCGGCGAAGCACCTGGGCGCGCTGCTGGACCTGATTTCCGACCGGACGCTGTCGGGGAAGATGGCCAAGGAGGTGCTGGAGGCGATGGGCGAGACGGGCAAGCCGCCCGGCACCATCGTCGAGGAGCGCGGTCTGCGGCAGGTGACGGATACCGGCGCCATCGAGGCGGCGGTGGACGCGATCCTGGCGGCCAATCCCGACAAGATCGCGCAGTACCGGGAGAAGCCGACCCTGTTCGGGTGGTTCGTGGGCCAGGTGATGAAGGCGATGAAGGGGCAGGGGAACCCGGCCCTGGTGAACGAGGTGCTCAAGGCGAAGCTGGACGCCTGACGGGGCGGCCGGGACCGCCCGGCTCGTCCTCCGTGGGCAGTTCGCAGTGGTTGTGGATGTCGGTGGCGGCGACCGCGGCATGGCCCATGGCCACGACGACCTGGTTGAGGCCGCGCACCACGTCCCCGGCCGCGTAGAGGCCGGGGATGGTGGTGCGGTTGTGATCGTCCACGATGAGGGCGCCGGCCTCGTCGTGCCCGGCGCCGAGGGCGAGGGCGAGGTCGGAGCGGACCTTGAGGCCGAGCGCCGAGTAGAGGGTTTCGAAGCGGTGCTCGGCGCCGCCGGCGCGGATGGCGGCGATGCGGTCGCCTTCCACCTCCAGGGCCTCGATGGGCGCGGTGAGAAGCTGGATGCCGTGCTCGCGGGCGCGGGCTTCGTCCTCCTCGGAGAGGGCCTGGCCGAGGGTGAGGAGGGTGACGTCCTTCGTGTAGGAGCGGGCCAGGAAGACGGCCTCGCCGAGGCCGCGGGCGCCGTGGCCGAGGACGGCGACGCGCTTGCCGCGGGCCTCGAAGCCGTCGCAGATCGGGCAGTAGCGGATGAGGCCGCGCTTCAGGGCGTCCGGGTGGTCGGGCAGGGCGGGCTCCACGTCCACGGCGCCGGTGGCCAGCAGGATGCGGCGGGCGCGGAGGGGGGTGGGATCATCCTCCAGCACGGCCTCGAAGCCGCCGTCCTTGCGGTGAAGGGCGGTGACGCGGGCGTGGCGGGGGGTGATGCCGTACTGCGCGAGGTTCTCCCGCTGGCGGTCCAGGAGGGCGGGGCCGGCGATTCCCTCGGCGAAGAGGGGAAAGTTGTGGGTGGTGGGAATCCAGGCGGCGCGGCTTTCCCGGCCGTCCAGCACGGCGATGCGGCGGTTGAAGCGGGCCAGGTAGAGGGCGGCGGTGAGGCCGGCCGGGCCGGCGCCGATGATCAGGCAGTCGAGGGGGCCGGGTTCGGCCATGGATGGGTGTTCCTGCTGGGTGCTTCGCGCTGGGCTTAGGGTGGGCCGGTTGCGGCGTCTGTTACATGGGGCAAGCTGCGTGGATGTTCCGGGGGCTGGCCTTTTCCTCCGGGGCAGGGACGGCGATGGTGGCGGCAAGGAGAAAGCCGATGATCACCCTGCATAGCTGGAACACCCCGAACGGCCGCAAGATCAGCGTGGCGCTGGAGGAGATGGGTCTGCCCTACACCGTGAAGACGGTGAACATCGGCAAGGACGAGCAGTTCCGTCCGGAGTTCCTGGCAATCAGCCCGAACAACCGGATTCCCGCGATCGTGGATGAGGACGGGCCCGGCGGGCAGCCCATCAGCGTTTTCGAGTCCGGGGCGATCCTGATCTACCTGGCGGAGAAGACGGGGCGGTTCATGCCGCGGGGGCTGCGCGAGCGGATGCCGGTGATGGAGTGGCTGATGTGGCAGATGGGCGGCTTCGGGCCCATGCCCGGGCAGGTGCACCATTTCCTGATGCAGCCGGAGGGGCCTGCCAGGGAGTACGGGATGGCGCGCTACGGCAAGGAGACGCGGCGGCTTTACGGGGTGCTGGACAAGCGCCTGGCCGGGCGGGACTTCGTCGCGACCGGGGGGGAGCCGAGCATCGCCGACTTCGCGATCCTGGGCTGGGCCTGGCGGCACGAGCGCCATCTGGTGCCCTTCGACGACCTGCCGAACGTGGGAGCCTGGTACGAGCGGATGATGGCGCGGCCGGGGGTGCAGCGGGGCTTCGAGGTGGCGCTTTCCTGATGCGGATTTTTGCTGGAAGCGGTGGAGGGACGGTTTGACGGGGGAGCGAGGGGCGGTTAGAAGCGGCGCCTGCAACGCCGTGTGACTTCCACTCCTGCGGAGGGGTGGCCGAGTGGCCGAAGGCGGCGGTTTGCTAAACCGTTATAGGATGTCAAGTCCTATCGTGGGTTCGAATCCCATCCCCTCCGCCATTTCCCTGTATCAGGCGCCGCGAGAGTTTGGATTTCGTGGCGCTTTTTTTTAATTAGCATTCGCGCCGCCGCGTCACCCACCCCGACCGTTTCACCGCCGGGCAGCCCTCGCCAGCATCCTGAATGCCGGGCTGGAACTTGCCCATAGCAAGGTGCTCGCCCGGGCGCGGTGCACGCCGTTCTGTTTCATCGGCCTGGAGACGTCCTTGGCTTGGCCGCGCGACCCACCGGCACGGCTGCGGCATGCCGCCATGTTCAGTGCTGGGGCTGGATGCTGTATCGCTTTGGCATCCAGGGAGGAACAAAGCACCATGCCAGCCGGCCGCCGCACCGCACTTTCCCTTCTGCTCGCCGCTCCCGCCATGGTCCGCGCGCAGGAGAACTGGCCTGCCCGGCCGGTCACCATGATGACGGGCTACGCTCCGGGCGGCCTGACGGATGTGATGACACGGTTGATCGCCGCACGCATGTCGAGGGAACTGGGCCAGCCATTGGTGGTCGAGAACCGGGTGGGTGGCGCGACCTCCGTGGCCTCCACGGCTGTGGCTCGTGCCGCGCCGGACGGCTATGTCACGCTGATGGGGGCTTCATCGCTCGCGATCAACCCGACCCTGCAGCCTGGCCTGACACCGCGCGAGCCGCTGAAGGAGCTGCTGCCGGTTGGCATGGCCTATCGCAGCGCCTTCGTGCTGCATGTCCACCCCGCCGTGCCCGCGCAGACGACGGCGGAGTTCATCGCCTATGCGAAGGCGAACCCGGGCAAGGTGAACTTCGGCAGTTCCGGCACAGGGGCGGTCAACCATCTTTGCCTTGAGCTGTTCCGCAGCCGCGCCGGAATCGAGGTGGTGCATATCCCCTATCGCGGTGGCGCACCGGCGCTCATCGACCTCCAGGCGGGACGCATCCAGGCGATGTTCCAGGCGGCGCTCGAGGCGATCCCGGTGATCCGCGACGGCAGGACGCGACCACTCGCCGTTTCCTCCGCCGCACGCCTCGCGCTTCTGCCGGATGTGCCGGCGGTCGCCGAAACCCTGGCAGGATTCGATGCGGTGTTCTGGCAGGGCCTCTTCGTGCCGGTCGGTACGCCTGAACAGGTCGTTGCGCGGCTCACGGAGGCCCTCCGCACCGCGACCGAGGATCCCGACCTGCGGGCTGCCATGGCCGCGCAGGGCGTTGCGGCCGAAACGGGCGACCCTGCCGCACTGCGCCGCTTGCTGGCCGAGGACACGGAGATGTGGGGACAGTTGATCCGGCAGGCCGGCATCAAGCCGGATTAGAGGCTGGCCGTCTCACCTTGAAGCCGGATGCGATCCGTGCCGCCGAGGATGCGTCGCCGAACGCCGCCGATGCAGCGCGGACCGCCCGGCGCCGTCGCGATCCGGGGCAGTGGAACGAAGGCCGGCCTCCGCGCGGCCGTCGACCTTGCGGCCGGCCTTGTCGCTTCACCCTGATTGTCGTCAAGCCCTTATCCGGGGAGCATGCGCCGGATCACGCCGTCCCGCCTGACCAGCGCATGATAGAGCGCGCCCGAGACGTGCAGCACGATGAGCACAAACAGGAGGGTCGCCGTGGCCTTGTGCACGCCCCCTATCGTCTCCGCGGTCGCCTGATCGGGGGCGAGGAGCCTCGGCAAGGGAAGGAGCCCGAGCAGCCGCGGCGTCGCGCCATAGGCGTTCGCTGCCATCCAGCCGAGCAGGGGCAGGAGGATGAGTACGACATAGAAGGCCCAGTGCGTTCCACGCGCGAGTATGCGCAAGGCGGCCGGAAGGTCTGTCGGTGCCGGAGGCATGGGATGGGACAGCCGCCAGCCGAGACGCAGCAGCATCACGAGGAGGATGGTCGAGCCGGTGCCGAGGTGCCAAGCCGTGATGCTGTCCTCGGCCGACTTGGGCAGGACGGTGGGTAGCACGAGAGCGATGGTGATCTGGGCCAGCACCAGCGCGACCACGAGCCAGTGGAAGGCGCGGCTCACCGCATCGTAGGGCTGCCCCAGGTCCGCCGGCTCACCCCTGACGCGCCCATCTGCCGGCATGCCCATTGCTCCCCCATCCCCGCACGTAGCATATGCCCATGGTGACCGAGTTTGCATCTTGCGCTCCAGGCCGTGCTTGCAAACACATTCGTGACGTAACGGTGGCTTGTGGTGCGTTGCAGGCCTCTAAGCTTGCAGTCACCGCAGGCGTGGCAGGACGGGGCTTTGATAGACCAGGACGCAAGGATCGGAGCCTCCTCCGCGGATGGTGGCCAGGCCACGGGGGCTCGCTGGATCGAACGTCCGGTGGTGGTTGCGACCTCCGCGGCCGAGTGGTTCGGCGCACGCCGCGCCGTCGTTGCGGCCCTGGCTGGCGGGATCGCGCTCGCGCTTGCCGTGCTTGGCTGGAATGTGCTGGCGGCCGGCGGCTGGACGCTGTGGGAGGCTCTCATGATGGGCAGCCTCGCCGCGAATGCCCCCTGGCTCGGCCTCACCGCCGCAACCGGCTTGGCCGGTTTCGCCATCCGGCTCTGTGTGCGCGATCCTTCGGCGTTTGTCTTTCCGGCGCTGCAGCGGGTGGATGCCGTGGTCCACGACCGGACCCTGCTCGCGCTGTGCGTGCGGTCGGAGGACATGGATGCGGTTCTTCCGCCCTCGGGCCGCTTGCTGCGGGAGTTGAGGGCGAGGCATGGCGACCGCTTCGTCCTGGGCATTCTTTCGGACACGCCGCCCGGACGCGCGGCGGAGGCAGAAGCGGAAGCGGTCGCCGTGCTTGCCGCGCGGTTTCCGGCCGGCGCGGTGCGCTACCGGTGCCGCGTCGAGAATGCCGGGTTCAAGGCGGGCAACCTGATGGACTTCCTCGACCACCAGGCCGTCGGCTTCGATCATGCCCTGGTGCTCGATGCGGACTCCACGATGTCGGCGGAGACCGTCGCGCGGCTGGTTTGCGCCATGCAGGCTGATCCGGGCCTGGCGATCCTGCAGACGACGATCTCCGGCCGCGGCGCGGAAACGCGGTTTGCGCGGCTCTTCGGCCTCGGGCTGCGGCATGGCACGGGGGCCTGGGTCACGGGGCAGGCCTGGTGGCAGGGGCCCTCGCAGCTCTACTGGGGGCATAACGCGCTTATCCGCATCGCCGCTTTCCGCCGCGATGCGAGGCTGCCGGCACTACCGGACGGCACCCACATCCTCAGCCACGACTACGCTGAATCAGCGCGGCTTCACGCGGGCGGCTGGGCCGTGCGGGTGCTGCCGGAGAATGCCGGCTCCTGGGAGCGCCACCCGCCGGACCTGCCGGCGCTCTTCGCCCGGGACCTGCGCTGGGCCGCGGGAAACCTGCAGTACCGTCACCTGCTGCTCCGGACGGACTTCGGCAGGCTGGGCCGTTTCCAGATGCTCGAGGCCATCCTGCATTACGCGCTGGCGCCACTCCGCTTCGCCTTGCTGCCGCTTGCCGCGCTGAACGCAGCGACCGGAGGCGGGGAGGGCACTCCGCGCGGCGCGCTCCTGCTCCTGCTCCTGTTCGGCTTCGTCGTGTCGAACCTGCCGAAGCTGGCCGGCTACGGCGAAGTGCTGTTGCGGCCCGGCCGCTTCCGGCGCGCTGCGCTGTTGCGCGGCATGGCGCAGGAGATGGTGCTTGGCCTGATGCTCGATACGCTGGAGGCCCTGGAGCGTTCGCTGACCCTGCTGCAACTGGCGCGCGGACGCTTTGCCGGCTGGACCGTGCAGCCCCGGGCAGCGCGGGAGGTCACCTGGGCGGCGGCGGCGCAGCGGTTCGGCTGGCACACCGCCGCGGGAGTCGTGATTCTTGCCGGCTTCAGCCTGGCCGGCGGCTTTGCGGCACTGGTGGCTCTGCCTGCGCTGATGGGGTTGCTCTTCGCCATCCCCCTGGCAGTGCTGACCGCGCGCCCGCGTTGCAGGGCTGCGCGCCGGGCCCCTGGCTCCTGAGCTTGCCGGAGTAGGGCAGGGGCTTCGCGGCGCGGCCGGGAGCCTGCACCTGTTCCTTGGGAAGCGTTCCGAGCGGGTGGGGAGGCCGGCATGAGAGAGAAGCCGCTCCCGGCTGAGCCGGGTCTCCGGGGCCGAGGGAGCCTCGGGTGGCTCTCGGGGGCACGCGCCACCGAACTGACCGGCGCCGCCGCAGTGCCCATCCGCATCCTTGCGCGGGCAGCCCGGGAATGATCGCAACGCATGAGCGCGGCTGCCACTGGGGATCGCTGCGTGAGGAGGCGGGACCGCGTCATGCAGCCCTTGCTGGTTGCGGTTCTTTTTGGGCAATCGTGTCCGGTGCGCGGTTGGTTCAGCCGGGGCGGCGCAGCACGTAGGCGGTGCCGTCCCACAGCGCGAAAGGCCGCTCGCCCGCCACTTCCAGGGCCAGGCCGTGCGCCGCCGCCCAAGCGCGCGCATCCGCCGCGTCGGCCGCCGAATCGCGCCCGTAGGACAGGTTCAGCACCACCAGCGCGCCGCCTGGCCGAAGCGCCCGCACGGCGCCCGCGACGTGCCGCGCGACCACCGCCGGGCCCAGCCGCACGATGTAGGGAAAGCTGTCGACGGCCAGCACGAGGTCGAGGCTGCTGGCCGCCAGGCCGTCGAGGTCCTGGCCGGAGGTGTGCGCCAGATGCACGTGAGGCCAGGGCGCGCAGCGCGTCCGCGCCTCGGCCAGCATGCCTTCCGAGACGTCCAGGCCCAGCACGGAGCGCACGCGCGGCGCCAGCGCGGCGGAGAGGCGGCCGATGCCGCAGCCCAGGTCGAGCACGTCGGCGCCAGCGCGCAGCAACCCGCGCGCGTCGAGCCAGTCGAGGATCTCCGCGGTGGCGGTGGCGAGGATCGCGGGGTCGCCCAGCGAGTAGAGCGCCACGCTGGCTTCGGGCGAGTTCGCCACCGCGCGGTCGAAGAAGCCGGCGATCTCGGCCGCGCCGGCCAGTGGGTCGGTTGCCGGACGTGCGTGATTGCTGCCCGCTCGCACGACCTCGGCCGAGAGTCGCTCCAGTTCCGGGCGCCGCGCCCTGATCAGGTCGGCGAGCGCCTGCCAGCGTGGCGCCGGCGGCTCGGAGCGCCGCTGCTCCAGCATCGCCGCGATGCCGGCTCCGGTGACGTGGCCGAGCAGCAGGCGGCTCAGCGCCACCTCGGGCGAGATCGCGCCTGCCAAGCACAAGCCGACGGGATCATCGTCGGACGGCACGGGGGGATTGGGGTGCAACGGCTCTGGCCTCCCTGTGTGATCCGCGCAGGCGTGCGCCGCGGCCGAGGATTGATTAAGGCGACGGAAGACGGTGGTCCATCCCACCGGCCGCCGCCGGTCAGCTGTGTCTTCCTGATCGCGAACACCTGTGCGATCGCGGGACTCCCGCGATCGGGGCACTGGTTCCGGTTGCGCGTTCGGGTGAATCGGCAAGGTTTGATGTTGGGCGGGATGTGGGAGACGCCCTCGTCCTGCCGGCACTTCCAGAACTCAGCCAGTGCCACGCGGCAAGCGCTCACGCCATGTACCGCGCGCCGTACATGGCCACGGTCGGAGAGCTTGGCGCAGCCATAAGGCTTGCAGAGAGAACTGGGTTCTCTCGTCGGCCTGACGCGGCCCGGCCAAGACCTCGGCGATCTTCCGAACGACGGCTTCGGCGGCCCGCTTCCCGACGAGGCGAGGCTGATTTCGGGCCGGGGGCGGAGCGGCCTTTATCCTGAGCGAACGCCGTGCATGAGCTGCTCGATCCGGCAGCCCTTTCGAGCATGCCTTCGTCAACGGCGTGCACGAGGAGGTCGTGAGGCCGGCCACGGAAATCGCCGGGATGATGGGGCAGTGCCTTTACCGAAGGCGCGGTGACGGGCTCCGCATCCTGCTGGCGGAGCCGCCGTGAAACATCGACGCCTTTGTCGGGTACGTGGTTCCAGAACGGCGAAGCCGAGGTCTGTTCCGCACAGCCTGCAGGGCGGCGACGCTGTGCGAGCGCCTCGGCCCGCCGCCGATCCCGGCACGCCCGCGGCTCAGGGCAACTCCTCGCTCCCGGGCACCACGCCCTTCGGCAGGCTGCGGATAAAGGCGGCCAACTCGGCCGGGCGGGTGATCCAAAGCCTGTCGCGCTGCTTCAGCACATGCTCCAGAGCCCGGCGCAGCTGCCGCAGGCGGTAGGGCTGCCCGACCACGAAAGGATGCAGAACGATGCTGCATACCAGCGGGTACTTCGCGGACTGGTGCAGCAGCTCGTCGAACTGGTCGGTGATCATGTCCGCGAACTCGCGGCCGGAATGCTGCCGGTAGACCTGGACCGGGCTGTCGTTGATCTCGATGGAATAGGGAACGGAGAGAAGCGGGCCGGAGCGGGTGCGCATCCAGAAGGGCTGGTCGTCCGCCGGCCACTCCATCACGTATTCAAAACCCTCCTCCACCAGGAGGTCGGGGGTGACGTTGCTTTCCGCGAGCCAGGGGCCCATCCAGCCTTTCGGAGCATTGCCGGCGTGGCGACGGATGCCCTCGGCGCTTTCGGTGATGAGGCGGCGCTCGTCCTCCTCCCACAATCCGTCCTGGCGCTCCGAGTTCGTGCGGCCATGCCCGACGAACTCGTCCCCGCGCCGCAGCAGGGCCGGTGCGATCTCCGGGCAGGCGTCGAGGGCGGCCGTGTTCACGTTGTGCGCGCAGGGCAGGCCGAGCTCATCGAGCAGGTCCAGCAGGTACCAGAGGCCGACGCGGTTGCCGTAGTCGCGCCAGGCGTAGTTGCGCTGGTTCTGCGGCGCGCCGACCGTGGCGCTGTCGCTGCCCAGCCCGGCGCGGAACGCGAAGTGCTCGATGTTGTTGCACACCAGGAGCGCGAGGCGCTTGCCGCCCGGCCAGTCATAGGTCGGCCGCTGCGGCAGGGCACTGTGGCCGTAGCGTTGCTGTACCGGAAGCTTCATGGATCGCCTTTCCGAGCGGTTGCACCGCGCCGGCCCGGAGGTGGGTGCCGCCGCGAAAAGTCGCGCCGGGGCGTTTGCTTCGCCCGCGCTGTCTGAGGCCTATTCCCCGCGAGGGCGGTTGCCGCGCAGGGGAGAAAGGTCCGCTTTGCCACTGTCGAGATGCAGCCAAAGGCGCCTGCGGACTCGTCCGCCCCGGCCACCGCATCCGCCGCGCGCTCGACTAGCCGCCAAGCACCGTCATCACGATCCGTTCCTTCACCGTGCGGTCCAGCAGCGCGCCCAGTGCCTCGCGTGCGCGCGGGAGGGGGTAGGTGCGGTAGGCCGGTGCGTGCAGCTGCCCGGCCTCGTGCAGGCTGAAGATTTCCTCGAAGCAGCGCCGTGCCAGTTCCGGCATGCGCTTGCGGTAATCGCTGATCTGCAGCCCGGAGACCTCGATGTTCTTCACCAGCAGGTAGTTCGCCTTGACCGAGGGGATGCGCCCGGCGGCGAAGCCGATCACCACCAGCCGCCCACGCCAGGCCAGTGCACGCAACGCGGCGTCGAAGGGATCGCCGCCGAGCATGTCCAGCACCACGTCGGCGCCCGCGCCGCCCGTTGCCTCCCGCACCTGCTCGCGCAGGGAGTCGCGGAGGTTCGCGCGGGACAGGTCGATCACCGCCTCCGCGCCGGCCTCCCGCACCAGTTCGGCCTTCGCCATCGAGGACACGCCCGCCAGCACCCGCGCGCCGAAGGCCTTGGCGAGCTGGATGGCCGCGATCCCCACCGCGCCCGTCGCGCCGAGCACCAGCACGCTTTCGCCGGCCTGCACGCGTCCGCGCTCGCGCAGGCCGAACCAGGCGGTGTCGGCGGCGAGCGACAGGGCCGCCGCCTCCTCGAAGCCCATGCGGTCGGGCAGGCGGTAACACTGGGCCGCGGGCGCCACGGCCAGTTCCGCGTAGCCGCCGATCTCCGCCATGGCGAGCACGCGGTCGCCGACGGCGAGCGCCGTCACGCCCGCGCCGAGCGCCACGACCGTTCCGGCGGGGCCCTTGCCCGGCGTGAACGGGCGGTCTGGCAGGAACTGGTAGGTGCCACCGATGACCAGCGTGTCCACGAAGTTCACGGCCACGGCGCCGACGCGCACCAGCACCTCGCCCGGGCCGGGCACAGGGTCCGGCCGCTCCTCCACGGCGACGTTGTCGATCGGGCCGAACTCCCTCACCACCGCGGCCTGCATGGGCATCCTCTCCTCAGGCGCGCGCGGGCAGGCGCACGGGGCGGGGGTGAAGCTCGCCGGCCTCGAGCCTGGCGGCGACAGCCCGTTTGAGCACCTTGCCGCCGGGGGTCAGCGGAATCTCCGGCAGGGCCAGGAAGTATTCGGGCTGGTCGTATTTCGAGAGGCCGGCGGCGTCCAGGTGCAGCAGGATCTCCTCCGCCTCCGCCGCCATTCCGGGGCGAAGCTGCACGGCCAGGCAGACCTTCTCGCCCAGGCGCTCGTCCGGCACCGGCAGCGCGACGGCACGCAGCACGGCGGGGTGCTGCATGGCGAGCGTCTCGATCTTCGCGGGAAAGATGTTGTGTCCCCCGCGGATGATCACGTCCTTCTTGCGGCCGGTGATGCGGATATAGCCCGCCTCGTCCACCCAGCCGAGATCGCCGGTCATGAACCAGCCCTGGGCGTTGAAGCTGTCCTCGGTTGCGCCCTGCTCGTCGAAGTAGCCGAGCATCAGGGAGGAGCCGCGCCCGCCGATCTGGCCGACCTCGCCCGGGGCCAGCGCCTGCTCCGGGTTGTCCGGGGAGAAGACGCGCACCTCATAGCCGGGGCAGCAGCGGCCTGAGGTTTCGGCCATGCGCTCCGGGGGGTCGCCGGGCAGGGTGTAGTGATGGGAGGAGGCCTCGGTCATGCCGTAGCCGCTTTGCGGCGTGACGCCGTGCTCCAGCAGCCCCGCCACAACCGCGCGCGGCACGGCGGCGCCGGAAACGCGAAAGCCGCGGACGCGGCCGAGGGCCGTCATTCCGCGCGCACGCAACTCGGCCAGCAGATCGATGGCGTGGGTCGGCACGCCGACAAGGTAGCTGGTGTCGGTCTCGACCAGGCGGTCGAGCAGGGATCGGCCGCGCGGCAGGTCGTGGATCACCAGCTCCGCGCCGCAGAGCAGGGCGATGACCATCGAGCCGAAGCCGAGATTGTGGGAGAGGGGGGAGAGCGTGGCGATCACGTCTTCTCCGCCGAGGTGCCAGTCGGCAACGATCGCGCGGGCGTTGCCGAGCAGGGTGTTGTCGCTGTGCAGGACGCCCTTGGGCCGGCCTGTCGTGCCCGAGGTGAAGGCGAGGTAGACCACGCCGTCCGGATCGGGAACGGGCGGTGCGTCGTTCGGCGCGCCTTCTTCCGGCCAGAGGCCGTCGCCCGACGCCTTTTCCAGGCGGATCACGCGCCTGATCGCGGGCAGGCCCCGGGCCGCCGCGAAGATGTCGTGGCGGTCGGCATCGGCGCCGTGGCCGGGCTCGGCGATCAGGGCGGCGGCGCGCATGCGCTCCAGCAGCTCCGCCACCTCGGCAACCGTGTGGTCGCGGTGCAGGGAAGGGCAGAGCACCAGCCCGTCCCGCGAGCAGGCGAGAAGGGCGACCGCCACCTCCACCCGGCTGGGCAGCCAGGCCGCCACGCGCTGGCCGCGGCGCAGGCCTGCCGCGCGGAGATCGGCCGACAGGCGGTTGGCGGCGGCCACCAGCGCACCGATGGTCACGCGGCGGCGGGCGTCGCGGATCGCGGGGGCATCCGGGCTGGTGCGGGCGCGGGCGGCGGCGATCATGTAGATCGTCTGGTCCTGCCAGAAGCCGGATTCGTAACCCTGGCGCAGGCGCTCGCGGCTGAGGGTCGTGAGAAGGGTGTTGCTCATGCGCCTCGTCTTGCCGGGCTGCCGGGATGGAAGGCGCAGCTCTGATGCTCCGCCTTAATGTCCTTACATTCCGGTTCGGGGGCGGCCCCTGTCAAGCGGCAGGGCGGGTGGCGGGCCTTCGGTGGGCGCCATCCGTGGTTTAAACTGGCCGGTCATGCCGCGGAAACGTCCGGAGAGTGTTCCCATGTCCCTGACCGTGAGCCGCGCCGACCCTCCACCCGGCGCGCTCCCTGGCCGCGACGCCCCCGGCGCGTTCGGACTGGAAAGCCTGCAGCCGCTCGACACCACGAGCGCGATGCCCCTGTACATGCAGCTGGCCGAGCGCCTGGCCGCCCCGATCCGGGCGGACCACGCGGCCCTGGTCGGGCATGCCTTGCCGACCGAGCTGGAATGCATGGCCTATTTCGGCGTCAGCCGCCCGACGGTGCGGCAGGCCATGGCGCAGCTCGTCTCCATGGGCCTGGTGGCGCGGGGTCGCGGCCGGGGCACCTTCGTGGCGCCGGAGCGGCTGAACCACGATGTCAGCCTCGCCTTCGAGGACGAGATGCGGGCGGCACGCCGCACGGTGCGCTTCCAGGTGCTGAGCCGGACGCGCGTGCCGGCCCCCGCCGCCGTCGCCCAGCGCCTGGGCGTGCCGGTCGGGGAGGCGGTGGAGCATATCGAGCGGCTGCGCTTCCTCGATGACGAGGTCTTCGCCTTCGAGCAGCGCTTCCTGCCACTGCCCGTCGCGGAGCACGTGACGGCCGCCATGCTGAGCACAAAGGCCATCATATCCCTGCTGACGGAAGCCATGGGACAATCGCCGGCGCGCATCACCAACACCGTCCGCTGCATTCCCACGGAGGCGCGCATCGCCCGCGCGCTGGGCGTGCCCTCCCGCACGCCCCTGCTGCACACGGAGCACACCTACTACGCCGCTTCCGGCGCTCCCGTGCTGCACGGCACCGTCTGGTTCCATGGCGAGCGCTTCCAGTTCACCCTCGATTCGCCGATCCAGTCCGGGACGCATGGCTGAGACGGCGCTTGACGAACCGCCGGGCCGCCAAATAATGTCCTGACATTAGGGCGAATGCGCTCCTTCCATTCGGAGGAAAGGTGATGTCGATCCGGATGCTGGCGAAGGCCGGGGCGATCGGCCGCGCGCGATGAAGCCGGCGCCCTTTCACTACCACGCTCCCGGAACGGAGGGAGAGGCGCTGGCGCTCCTGGCCGAACTCGCCCCCGAGGAGGGGCGCATCCTGGCTGGCGGGCAGAGCCTCATTCCCGCGATGGCGCTGCGCGTCGCACGGCCCGCGCATCTGGTGGACATCGGCAATGTCCCGGGCTTCGACCGCCTCACCTCGGAGGACGGGATCCTGCGGATCCGTCCCTGCGTGCGCCATGCGGCGCTCGGGACCGGCACGGTGCCGGGACCACTGGGCGCCTTGCTCGAGACCATGCGCGGCCACGTCGCTCATCTGCCGATCCGCACCCGCGGTACGTTCTGCGGAAGCCTGGCGAACGCGGACCCGGCCTCCGAATGGTGCCTGCTGGCGGCGACCCTTGGCTCGTCCATGCTGCTCCGCAGCGTGCGGGGCGGCCGGGAGGTGGCCGGCGAGGCGTTCTTCCAGGGCTTCATGACGACGGCGCTGGCGCCGGACGAGATGCTGGTGGAGGTGCGGCTTCCCCTGCTGGCCGAGACGGTGCGGACGGGCTTCTTCGAGTTCAGCCGCCGCGCCGGCGATTTTGCCCAGGCGGCGGCGCTTGCGGTGCTGGAGCTGCGGCACGGGGCCATCGTGGCGCCGCGGCTGGGCCTCGGCGCGGTGGAGGACCGGCCGCGCCGGTTGCCCGAGGCCGAGATGATGCTGGAGGGCAGGGCACCCTCCGCCGCCCTGTTCAGGGAAGCGGCCGCGGCGGCGCGCGCGGGGCTGCTGCCGATGGACGAGGACTCCTATCGCCTCGATCTGGCCGAGACGGCGATCCGCCGCGCCCTTTCCGCTGCCACGGGGGTTCCGGAATGAGCGGCCTGCACGACATCGTCCTCACCGTGAACGGGGAGCGGCACGCCGTGCGCGTGGAGGCCCGGCGGACGCTGGCCGACGTGATCCGGGAGGATTGCGGTCTGACCGGCACGCATCTGGGCTGCGAGCACGGCGTTTGCGGCGCCTGCACCGTGCTGATGGACGACCAGCCCGTGCGCGCCTGCCTGGTGTTCGCGGTGCAGGCGCAGGGACGCGCCCTCCGCACGGTGGAGGGCCTGGCGCAGGGCAGCCGGCTTTCGCCCTTGCAGCAGGCCTTCGTCGACAACCACGCGCTGCAATGCGGCTACTGCACGCCGGGCTTCCTGATGCTCGGCACCGCCATCCTGGAGCAGGATCCGGCCATCGGTGACGAGGCGCTGGTGGACGCCCTGTCCTCGAACATCTGCCGCTGCACCGGTTACGCCAACATCGCGAAGGCGATCCGGGCCGCGGCGGCGGCCATGCGCGCGGAAACGGCCGCCGCGGAGGTGGCGTGATGGACGGGCTGATTCCCGTGGAGGAGAGGCCCGCCCTGGCCGCCGGCCCCGGCGACTTCGTCGGTCGGTCCGTGACGCGCATCGAGGACGCGCCCCTGGTGCGGGGCGAGGGTCTTTTCGCGGCCGACGTGAACTTCACCCGCCAGCTCCATATGCGCGTGGTGCGGGCGGAGTTCGCGCATGCGCGCATCCTGTCGGTGAGCACGGAGGCGGCGCGGGCCATGCCCGGCGTCGTTGCCGTCTGGACGGCCGAGGACGTGGCCGACATCCCCCTCATCCCGTTCCGCGCCACGAAGGTGCGCGGCCTGGAGCCTTACTGTCAGCCTGTTCTGGCGCGAGACCGCATGCGCTACGTCGGCGAGCCCGTCGCGGTGGTCTTCGCCGATGATGCCTACCGCGCCGAGGACGCGGCGGAGATGGTGGTGGTGGAGGCCGAGGAGCTGGCGGTCCTCCTTGATGCGACCGCCGCTCCGGGCGAGTTCGCGCCGGGCCTGCACACCGAGCCCACCATTGTCCGCAAGGAGTATGGCGAGGTCGAGGCCGCCTTCCGCTCTGCCCATGCGGTGGTGGAGCTGGAGCTCTCGGTCGGCCGCCATTCCGGCGTGCCGCTGGAGACGCGCGGCGCCATCGCCCGCTACGACGCTGCCCGCGACGTGCTGGAGCTGCATGGCACCGCCAAGAAGCAGCACTGGAACCGGGACGAGATCGCCCGCCTGCTTGGCCGGCCACCACAGGGTGTGCACCTGTTCGAGGGCCATGTGGGCGGCGGCTTCGGCGTGCGGGGCGAGCTCTACCCGGAGGATCTGCTGGTCTGCGCCGCCGCGCTGCGGCTCCGCCGGCCGGTCAAGTGGATCGAGGACCGGCGCGAGCACCTGGTCGCCACCAACCATTCCCGCGAGCAGCACCACCGCATCCGCGCCGCCGTGGACGCGGATGGCCGGCTGCTCGGCATCGACGACGTGTTCTTCCACGACCAGGGCGCCTATGTCCGCACCCATGGCGCGCGCGTGGTGGACCTCGCCGCCGGGATGCTGCCCGGGCCCTACCGCCTGCCCGCCTTTCGCGTGGCCGGGCATTTCCGGCTCACCAACAAGACGCCCTCCGCCACCTACCGCGCCCCCGGCCGCTTCGAGACCACCTTCGTGCGCGAGCGGGTGATGGACGCCATCGCCGCGCGCCTGGGGCTCGACCGGATCGAGGTCCGCCGCCGCAACCTCGTCACCGCCGCCGAGATGCCGCATGCGCGGCCGCTGGATACGCTCGGTGTGGACGTCGTGCTCGATTCCGGTGACTACGGGGGTCTGCTCGACAAGGCGCTTTCCCGCTTCGGCTGGGACGCGCTGCAGGGGGAACTCGCCGCGCGCCGCGCATCAGGGGAGTGCGTCGGCGCCGGCCTTGCCTTCTTTGTCGAGAAGAGTGGCCTCGGGCCCTCGGACGGTGTCCGCGTCGCGGTGGACGCGACCGGCGCGGTGGAGCTGGTGAGCGGCGCGGCCTCGGTGGGGCAGGGGGTTGAGACGGTTCTCGCCCAGATCTGCGCGGAGGCGCTGGGCGTGGATTACGCCCGCGTCCGGGTGGTGCGCGGCCGCACGGACCGCATCGAGTTCGGGAACGGCGCCCATGCCTCGCGCGTGACGGTGATGTCCGGTTCCGCGACCTGGAAGGCCGCGCTCGCCGTGCGCGAGATGGCGCTGGATTGCGCCGCCCGGCTTCTCCAGCTGCCCTCGTCCGGGCTGACCATCCGCGACGGCGTGGTGATGCGCGAGGACGGCCTTGCCGGGCCGACTGTCACCCTCGCCGAGATCGCGCGCGGGATGGGGCCGAATTCCCGGGCGATGCATGGCCACACGCCCGGCCTCACCGCCGAGCGGTGGTTCTGGTCCGACCACATGGCCTATCCCTATGGGATCCATCTGGCTCTGGTGCGCATCGATCGCGGGACGGGGCGGGTGGTGGCGGAGCGCTACCTCGTCGCCAACGACGTCGGGCGCGCCATCAACCCGATGCTGGTGGAGGGGCAGATCGTCGGCGGGCTCGCCCAGGGGCTGGGCGGCGCTTTGTACGAGGAGTTCCGCTACGATCCGAGCGGCCAGCCGCTTTCCACGACCTTCGCCGACTACCTGATCCCCACGATCGCCGAGATGCCCGTGGTGGACGTGCTGATCGCCGAGGACGCGCCGAGCCCGCTGAACCCGCTGGGCGTGAAGGGGGCGGGGGAGGGAGGAACGAACGGCGCCGGAGCGGCCATCGCCGCCGCGGTGGACGACGCGCTGCGCCGGCCGGGTGCCATCACGGCGCTTCCGGTGGTGCCCGCGACGGTTCACCGCCTGCTGGGCGGCCTCGCGTGAAGGCGGCCCCTTTCGCCTATCACGACCCGCGCAATGTGGAGGAGGTGCTGCACCTGCTTGCCACGCTGGAGAACCCGCGCCTCCTTGCCGGCGGGCAGTCGCTCATGCCCATGCTGAACATGCGCGTCGCCTTCCCCGACCATGTCATCGACCTCAATCGCGTCGAGGGGCTGGACGGCGTCACGGAGCGGGACGGCGCGCTGCGCATCGGCGCCATGACCCGCCAGCGCGACGTCGAGGAGCACCCGCTCGTCCGCGCCCGCCTGCCGGTGATGGCGGAGGCGCTGTCCTTTGTCGGGCACTGGCAGACGCGGAACCGCGGCACGGTCGGGGGCTCGCTCTGCAACCTGGACCCCTCGGCGGAGCTGGTGGCCGTCGCCGCCGCGCTCGACGCCGTGCTGGAGGTGCGCGGCCCGGCCGGTGCGCGGGACCTGTCCATCCATGCGTTTCCCGAAGGGTTCATGACCCCAGCCCTGGCGCCGGAGGAGATGGTGACCGCCATCCGCTTTCCTTTCTGGCCGGCGGGCCATGGTCATTGCTTCACCGAGTTCGCGCGGCGCCACGGCGATTACGCCATCGTCTCCGCCGCCGCCCTGCTGATGGTGGAAGGCGGCCGCGTGACCCGGGCCTCCCTTACCTTGGGCGGGGTGGCGGCCGGGCCGATGCGGCTGCGGGAGGCGGAGGCGGCGCTGCTGGGTGCCGTGCCTTCGGAGGAGGTGCTCCGCGGCGCCGCGGCACGCTGCCAGGAGATCGAGGCCATGTCGGACCCCCAGGCTCCGGCCTGGTACCGCCGCCGCCTCGCCACCACGCTGGTGCGGCGCGCGCTGGAAACGGCCCTGGCCCGGGCGGGAGGAGCGGCATGAGCGACTCCCGGCGCATCGCCCTCGCGGTGAACGGCGTGCAACACGAGGCCGAAACGCCGGTCCGGGAGCATCTCGCCGATTTCCTGCGCGGCACTCTGGGCCTGACCGGCACGCATCTCGGCTGCGAGCATGGCGTCTGCGGTGCCTGCACCGTGCTCGTGGACGGCCGTGCCGTGCGCGCCTGCCTCATGCTCGCCGTGCAGGCCGACGGATGCGCGGTGACCACGATCGAGGGACTGGGCACGGATGAGGCGCTGCACCCGCTCCAGGCCGCCTTCTGCGCCCATCATGGGCTGCAATGCGGCTTCTGCACGCCGGGGATGCTGACCACCCTGGCCGAGTTCCTGCAGGTCCATCCGGACCCCACGGAGGAGGACGTGCGCGTGGCCATCTCCGGCAATCTTTGTCGCTGCACGGGATATGACAGCATCGTCGCCGCCACGATGGAAGCCGCGCGCGCGATGCGGGGCGCGGGCGCGTGACGGCGGTGCCGCCCGCCGCCTCCGCGCAGCGCCTGGTCGGCCGCGACGTGCCGCGCGTGGAGGACGCCGCGCTGATCCGCGGCCGCGGCCGCTTCGTGGACGACATCGCGCCCCCCGGCCTGCTGCACGCCGCCTTCCTCCGATCCCCCCACGCCCATGCGGCCATCGCCCGCATCGACACCGCCGCCGCCCGTGCCCTGCCGGGGGTGCAGGCGGTGCTCACCCTCGCGGACCTTGCTCCGCACCTGACGGACACGCGCCTCGTCGTCGCCCTTCCCAGCCCAGCCTACAGGATGGAGCTGCACCGCCCCGTGCTGGCGCAGTCCGAGGTGGTTCATGTCGGCGAGGCCGTGGCCGTGGTCATCGCGAACAGCCGCCACCTTGCGGAGGATGCGGCCGCCCTGGTGGAGGTGGACTACGATCCCCTTCCGCCGGTGGGCGACTGCGTCGCCGCCCTGGCACCCGGCGCGCCGCCCGCGCATCGCGGCGCCCCCTCGAACCTGGCGGCCGAGATGGTGCTCGAACACGGCGCGGTGGATGCCGCCTTCTCCGCGGCCCCGCACCGCTTTTCCGAACAGCTCTCGATCCATCGTGGCGGCAGCCATTCCATGGAATGCCGCGGCGTCGTCGCCCGCCACGACGCGCTGGAGGACCGCCTGACGGTCTGGATCAGCACCCAGACGCCGCACGCCGCCCACCGCCTCCTTTGCGACCTCCTCGGCCTGGAGAACAGGGCGCTGCGCGTGATCACGCCGGATGTTGGCGGCGGCTTCGGGCCGAAGCTCATCTCCTATCCGGAGGAGGTGGTGATCGCCCTTGCCGCCCGCCTGCTCGGCCGCCCCGTGAAGTGGATCGAGGACCGCGGCGAGCACTTCGTCGCGACCACCCAGGAGCGCGACCAGGTCTGGGACGTGGAACTGGCCACGGACGGTGAGGGCCGCATCCTCGGCGTGCGCGGCGCGCTGGTGCACGACCACGGTGCCTGGACGGCACGCGGAGTGAACATCCCGCAGGGCGCCGTCTCCGCCATGCCGCTCGCCTATGTCGTACCGGCCTACCGCATGGCGATCCGGGCCGCGGTGACGAACAAGGTGCCCACCACCCCCGTGCGCGGCGCCGGCCAGCCGCAGGGCGTGTTCGCCATGGAGCGCCTGCTGGATCAGGCCGCGCGCACGCTCGGCATCGACCGTGCCGAGATCCGCCGCCGCAACCTCGTGCCGGGCGACCGCATGCCCTATGCCACGCCGCTGAAGACCCGTGGCGGGATGCAGGTGGTGCTGGATTCCGGCGACTACCCGCGCTGCATGCAGATGGCCCTGGACGCCGCCGGCTGGGCCGGCTTCCCCGGCCGGCAGCACGCCGCCCGCGCCTCCGGCCGCCACCTCGGCATCGGCGTGGCGAATTACGTCGAGGGCACGGGCCGGGGCCCCTTCGAGCACGTTTCCGTCCACATCGAGCCTTCGGGGCGGATCGTCGTGGCGACGGGCGCGGCCGCCATGGGGCAATCCACCCACACCATGCTCGCCCAGCTTGTCGCGGAGCAGCTCGGCGGCGACATGGCCCGCGTGCATGTCATTGCCGGGGACACGGCGGCGGCACCCATGGGCATCGGCGGCTCCAACAGCCGCCAGGCCGTCCTCGCCGGCAGTTCCGCCCATGTCGCGGCGCTGCGCGTGCGGGAGAAGGTGCTGCACATCGCCTCCACCCTGCTGGAGGCCGCCGAGGGCGACCTGGAGATCGAGGGCGACGCCGTGCGGGTGAAGGGCGTCCCGGAGATGAAGGTGACGCTCGCCGCCGTGGCCCGCGCGGTGGCGGGCACGCCCGGCTTCGCCATTCCCGGCGGCCGGGGCCCCGGTCTGGCCGCCAGCGAGGAGGTGGTGATCGACGCCATGGCCTATGCCAACGGCACCGCCGTGGCGGAGGTGGAGGTGGATGCCGAGACGGGCGATGCGCGCGTCCTCGCGCTCACCTTTTCCCATGATTGCGGCAACGCGCTCCACCCGCGCATCGTGGACGGGCAACTCATGGGTGGCATCGCGCACGGCATCGGCAACGCGCTGTTCGAGCACATGCGCTTCGACGAGGAAGCGCAGCCAACCTCCACCACCCTGGCGGACTACCTGCTCGTCACCGCGACCGAGATGCCGCCCGTGCGCATCCTGCACATGCACAGCCCGACGCCGCTGAATCCGCTGGGCATCAAGGGCGTGGGCGAGGCGGGGGTCATCCCCGTTCCGGCCGCCGTCGCCTCCGCGATCGAGGACGCGCTCTCGCCCTTCGGCGTGCATGTCACGAAGGTGCCGCTCTCCCCCGTGGACATCGTCGCCCTCATCGACCCGGCGGCGGCCGGGTGATCCCGACCGCGACCGAAGCCGCCCGGCGGATCGCGGACGGTGACCTCACCGCCGAGGCCTATCTCCGCGCCTGCCTTGACCACGTGGCGGCGCGGGAGCCGGCGGTGCGGGCCTTCGCCGCCATCGACACCGGGGCCGCGCTGCGTTCCGCCCGCGGCCTCGATGCCGGCCTGGCGCGAGGGCCGCTGCACGGCATCCCCTTCGCCGTGAAGGACGTGATCGACACCGCGGACCTGCCGACCGGGATGGGGTCCTCCATCTGGAAGGGCCACCGGCCCCAGGTCGACGCCGCTTGCGTCGCGCTGTCCCGGGCGGCGGGCGGCGTGATGCTCGGCAAGACCGTGACGGCGGAGCTCGCCTATGTCTCGCCCGGCGCCACCACCAACCCGCACGACGCCGCGCACACGCCCGGCGGCTCCTCCTCGGGCTCCGCGGCGGCTGTCGCGGCCGGCATGGTCCCGCTGGCGCTGGGCACCCAGACCGGCGGTTCCGTGCTGCGCCCCGCTTCCTTCTGCGGCGTCGTCGGCCTCAAGCCGAGCTTTGGCGCCATTCCCCGCCCCGGCATGAAGCTGATGGCGGACAGCCTCGATACGATCGGCCTCATGGCACGCACGGTGGAGGACGCGGCCCTCTTCCTCGCGGTCCTCACCGCCGACCCGCCCGAGCCGCTGCCGGACATCCCCGCACCCCGGATCGGTCTTTGCCGCACCGCTCTCTGGGAGTTGGCGCAGCCGGCCGCGCGCGAGGCGGTGGAGGATGCGGCGCGCCGCCTGGAAGCTGCCGGGGCCACCCTGCGCGACGTGAGCCTGCCGCCCGACTTCGCTGGCCTGACCGAGGCCCGCGTGACGATCAACGACCACGAGATCGCCCGGGCCCTCGCCGATGAATGGACGAACCATCGCGAAGGCCTGAGCGAGCGCCTTGCCGCCACGGTGGAGAAGGGCCGCGCCATCCCCCGCACCGCCTATGCGGCCGCGCAGGGAGCCGCCGAGTTCGCCCGCGCCCGCTTCCCGGACGCAATGGCGGGCTGCGACGCGCTCCTGACCCTGGGCGCCGCTGGCGAGGCGCCGGAGGGGCTGGCCTCGACCGGCGATTCCCGCTTCCAAGGCCTCTGGACCCTGCTGCACGGCCCGGCCATCGGCCTGCCGACGCATCGCGGCCCCAAGGGCCTGCCCGTCGGCGTGCAGCTTGTCGCCCCGCGCCACGCGGACCGGCGCCTTCTCGCCGTCGCCCGCTGGGCCATGGATCGCCTCGGGAGCCCCTTCGCTTGAAAGTGCCGCTCAGTCTCTCCTGTGTCGCCTATGACCGCACCCGCGCGCTCTTCGATGGGCGCGTGACGGTTGCGGGTGCCGAGCTCTACCCCGTGGCCATGTCGCCGGAGGAAGCGTTTCACCGGAACTTCCGCCACCAGGAGTTCGACGTCACCGAGCTGTCGATGTCCAGCTACATGGTCCAGCTCGCCGAAGGCCGCTGCCCTTATGTCGGCATACCCGTCTTCCCCTCACGCCTCTTCCGCCATTCCTCCATCTACATCCGCAGCGACCGCGGCATCGCGGGGCCGGAGGACCTGCGCGGCAGGACCGTCGGCGTGCCCGAGTACCAGATGACCGTTGCCCTCTGGATGCGCGGCATCCTGGCGGACCAGCACGGCGTCCAGCCCTCCGATATTCGCTGGCGGAGCGGTGGGCTGGAGGAGGCGGGGCGCGGCAACGTGGTGTCGCTCAACCTGCCCGCCGAAGTGGAGCTGCGCCCGCTTCCCGAGGGCGAGACGCTCTCCCGCGCCCTCGCCTCGGGCACGATCGACGCCCTGCTCTCCGCCCGCGCACCGTCCTGCTTCGGCCGCGTGCCCGATGTCACGCGTCTTTTCCCGGACTACCGCGCGGCAGAGGAAGCGTACTTCCGCACAACACGCATTTTTCCGATCATGCACCTCGTCGGGATCCGTCGCTCCCTTGTGGAGCGGTTTCCCTGGCTTCCCGTGAACATCTTCTCCGCCTTCGAGGAGGCCAAGCGCCTCTGCCTCATCGACAACGCCAAGATCGGCCATCTCTACACAACGCTACCCTGGGCCGTGGACGAGCTGGAACGCACACGCGCCCTCATGGGTGACGACTTCTGGCCCTATGGCGCCGCGGCCAACGCGCATGTGCTCGAACGCATGACGCATTACGCGGCGACGCAGGGCCTGACGTCGCGCCGCCTGGCGGTGGAGGAGCTGTTCCCGAACTCCGTGGTCGACCTGGCAAAGGTCTGACGCCGGTCGGCGCGGTAATGTCTTGACATTACGATCCCCGGGATGCTCGGATCCATGGCGGCTGTCGGGCCGTGTCCCGGGAGGGGCAGGCGAGGCGGGTGGCCGGAAGAGCCTCCGCGACACAAGGCCACGGGAACGCGGTGACACGGTCGGCGACATCTCCGAGCGGGTAGAACACTGATGCTGAAGTTGAAGAGGCGCACCTTCCTGGGCGCCACAGCCCTCGCGGCAACGGGTGGTCGCACGGCGCGCGCGCAGGACTTCCCGGATCGCCCGATCCGTCTCGTGCTGCCCTATGCTCCGGGCGGCGCGGTGGATTTTGTCGGCCGGGTCTTCGCACAGAGCCTGACCGAGGGCCTTCGCCAGTCCGTTGTCACGGAGAACCGTGCCGGCGCAGGCGGTGTCGTCGGCGCCGACTTCGTCGCCAAGGCAGCGCCGGACGGCTACACCCAGCTTGTCATCGACCCAGCCCTGGTCATCAACCCTTCGCTCCAGGCGAGGGTGCCCTACGACGTGTTCCGCGATTTCCGGCCGGTCTCCATCCTCACCAGCTCGCCGCTCGTGCTCGTCGTTTCGCCGGACCTGCCCGTGCGCAGCGTCGCCGAGTTCGTCGCGCTCGCGAAGGCCAACAGGAGCCGCTACAGCTACGCCTCCGCCGGCGTCGGCACCACGCCGCATCTGGCGGGCGAGATGTTCGCGATGCGCACGGGATGCGAGGCGACGCATGTGCCCTATCGTGGCATCGCGGCCGGCTTCGCCGACATGATGACGGGCGCCGTGCAGTTTTCGTTCAGCAGCATCGCCGGCGCCCGCAGCCTGGTGAACGACGGCAAGCTCCGCGCCCTGGCCACCACCGGCGCGCGGCGCAGCGGCGCTTTCCCGGATCTGCCGACGATGCAGGAAGCCGGCATGGACGGGTTCGTGGTCGACCTCTGGCTTGCCCTCCTTGTGCCGGCCGGAACGCCGGATGCGGTTGTCGCGCGCATGCACGCTGCCACCATGGAGGTGATCCGCCGTCCCGATACGGCTGCCAACCTGGAGCGCGTCGGCGCGGAGGCGCGCGGCACCACGGTTTCCGAGGCCGCTGCGATCCTGCGCTCGGAGTATGACACTTGGCGCAAGCTCATCACGGACGCGAAGATCTCGGTCTGACACGATGAAGATCACCACGCACCGCCGCGGCCTTCTTGCCGGCGGCGCTCTGATCGCCGCGCCAGGCCTCGCCCGCGCCTTTCCTGTCCGCCCCATCCGTCTTCTCGTCGGCTTCGCGCCGGGAGGCGCCGCCGACACCGTGGCGCGCCTCCTCGCGCCTGGAATGGGCGCCGCCCTCGGCCAGACCGTGGTGGTGGAGAACCGCTCCGGCGCGAGCGGCACCAACGCCGCCGGTGCGGTGGCCGCCGCAGCCGCCGACGGTCACACGATCCTTCTTTCAACACTCACCCACGCGTCCAACCCGCATCTTTTCACAGGCTTGGCCTTCGATTATGCCGCGGCCTTCGCCCCCATCACGCAGGCCGTACTTTTCCCCACCATCCTCGCGGTGAGGAAGGATTTTCCGGCACGGGATATGGCGGAGTTCCTTGCCCTGGCGCGGTCGCGGCCGGAGCCGGTGATCTACGGAACGCCTGGCAATGCCACCGCCCAGCACATGGCGGGCGAGCTGCTGCAGCTCCGCACCGGCATCCGACTGGAGCACGTTCCTTACCGCGGCGGCTCCGAAGCTGCGCGCGACCTGGCCGGTGGCGTGATCGAGGCGTCCTTCAATTCCGTCGGCACGGTGGCGCCGGCGCTTGCTGCCGGCGCCCGCCCTCTGGTCGCCGTGACCGCCCACCGCATTCCGAGCCTGCCCGATGTACCCACCGGCAGCGAGTGCGGCATCGGCGATTTCGTGTTGAGCGACATCTGCGGGCTTTTCGCACCCGCCGCCACGCCGCCCGACCGCGTGTCGCGGCTGCAGCAGGCGGTCGTGGCCGCCCTGCGGATGCCGGAGGTGCAGGCGCGCCTGCGTAGCCAGGAAACCGAGAGCATCGGCAGCACGCCGGCGGAGTTCACGGCCTTCATCACGGCCGAGAGCGCCCGTCTCGGCACGCTCATCCGCGCGGCGGGCATCAGGCTCTCCTGAGGGGCGACAGCGCGCGCGGCGGTGTGCCTGGACCGGATCGCGCCCCCACTGTTTTGGGCGGGCCATCCACCCGGTCCATGAGGAGGGCGAGATCCCCGCTTCGGCGGCAGCGGCCAGCCTTGCCTCGCATCACTCGGCCTCGATTTTTGCCCGAGAGGGACCGTGGGTCCCGGCTGGGTCCGGCGGCAGCGCGCGGCCGCCCGTTGCCGCTGTGGCAGTCCGGTCGCGGGAGGGCAGCGCCATCCGCTCGCCCCCCGAGCGGCCTCGGGGGCCGCACGGCCTGGGGCGCCTTCGCGGACCCGATTGGCCACAATGAAGGCTGCGGCGGCCGGCGGTGGCGCGGAGGAGGGTTGCCGCCGTCCAGGCCAGCCCCGCGGCGGGCATTCCGGCAACCCAGCCGATGAGCGCCTGGCGGTGCACCGGGACAACTTCCCATGCCCCGGCCGGGTTCGGACCCGGGCACCGCGATCGCCGGCTGGCATGCATTGTCATAAATCAAGGCACCGAGGGCGGATTCAACGTAACCACCTCGCACCGCGCGGAGCCGCTCCCGGGAGGATGGCATGACAGTGAGGGTGCGGTTCTGCGGCGCGGCCCGGACGGTGACGGGCTCGTGCCTGCATTTCGAGACGGAGCGGGCACGCTTTCTTGTGGACTGCGGCATGTTCCAGGGCCCGAAGACCCTCAAGTCGCTGAACTACGAGCCGTTTCCCTTCGACGTCGCCCGCCTCGGCGCGGTGCTCCTGACCCATGCCCACATCGACCACAGCGGGCTGCTGCCGAAGCTCTGGAAGGAAGGCTTCCGGCGCGCCATCCACGCGACGCCGGCCACGGGCGATCTGCTCTCCTGTATGCTTCCGGATGCAGGCCACATCCAGGAGAGCGAGGTCGAGGGCCTCAACAGGCGTAACCGCCGGCGCGGCGGGACCCCGCTGGAGCCGATCTACACGGCGGACGACGCGGAGCGGACGCTCGCACTGCTGGACACCACAGAGTACGGCCGTTGGACCACACCGGCCGAGGGCGTCCGGGCGCGGTGGTGGAATGCGGGCCACATGCTCGGCTCCGCCTCCATCGAGCTGGAGATCGCGGATGGCCGCGAGACGGTCCGCGTCCTCGTCTCGGGCGACCTCGGGCCGGACGTCGGGACGATGCAGCCGCGGCCGGAGGGCCCGTCGGAGGGCGTGGATCACGTTATCGTCGAGTCGACCTACGGTGACGAGGATCGCCCTCCGATTGCCCTCGGAGCACGCCGGGGCGAACTCGCGCGCCTTGCCTGCGCCGCGGCGAAGGGTGGTGGCGCCCTTCTGGTTCCGACCTTCGCGGTGGAGCGGGCGCAGGAGGTGGTGCTCGACCTCGTGCACCTGATGGACGAGGGCGCGATCCCGCCGACGACGATCCACCTCGACTCGCCGCTCGCCACGCGCGCCAGTCGCGTCTTCGCCCGCCACGCGGCCGCGCTGGAGGACGGCGCGGCGGTGCGGGCTGCGCTCGCCTCGCCGCGCCTGCGCTACGTCGCCGATGTCGCCGAGAGCCGGCGCGTGACGGAGCTGGATGGTTTCCAGGTGGTCCTTGCCGGCAGCGGCATGTGCGAGGCGGGCCGGATCCGCGAGCACCTGAAGGCCAGGCTTGGGGAAGCTGGAACGGTCGTCGCCCTCGTCGGCTACCAGGCAACCGGCACGCTGGGGCGGCTGCTCCAGGACGGCGCTCGCCGTGTCCGGATTCAGGGGGACGCCTATGCGGTGGCGGCGAAGGTCGCGCGGATCGAGGGCTACTCCGCCCATGCCGACGGCCCGGAACTCGGCCGCTGGATCGCGGCACGAGGGCCGGTCCGCGGCGGTGTTTTCCTTGTTCACGGGGAGCCGGACGCCATCGAGGGCCTTGCCATGCGGGTGATCGGTCGCGGCGTGGTGCCGGAAGAGCGGCTGGTCCGCCCGGTCCTCGACGAGGCCTTCGCCTTGCCAGCCGGCGGGCCTCCCCTGCGGGACGAGGCGGCATCGCGCAGCCGGCGGAGCCGTCCTGGCCTTGTCGGCCAGCCGGACTGGCACAACGCCAGGGCGGCGCTCCTGCTCGAGATGGAAGCGGCACTGGACGAGGCGCCGGACGACGCGGCGAGGCTTGAGATCCTGGCGCGCCTGCGGCACGCGATGCCCTCGCCTGACGACCGGCGCGGCCGTCCCCGATGAAGGGTGCCTGCAGCAGGCCAAGGCGCCGCGGGACCTGCGGGCAGGGGCCTGCCCCGATCGGTCGCAACCTGACGCCCGGCCTGGCCGTCGCTTCCTGCGCGGGGCGCGATGGGGCATGCCGGTTCTCGTTGTTTCCCGCGGCTCCCGGCTGAGCCGGACGCCAGGTGCAGCCAAAGCCAGTCCGCGCCCTGTCGCGGGGCCTTGAGGTTCTCACGGCGCTCAACCGCCTGGGCCCATCCAGTGTCGTGGCGCTGGCGCGCGAGACGGGTCTTTCCCGCGCGACGGTGTACCGCATCATGCAGACGCTGCTGGACGACGGCTTCGTGGCCCGCGGCGCATCGGAGGACCGCTTTCTGCTGCGCCTCCGGGTCCGGGAGCTTTCGGAGGGGTTCGAGGACGAGCAGTGGATCTCCACCGTTGCCAAGCCCGCCCTGATGGCCCTGACCGCGCGCATCCTCTGGCCTTCGGATGTTGCGACGCTGGAGGGCACGCGCATGATCATTCGCGACACCACTCACCGCATCGCGCCGCTCTCGATCGACCACGGCATGGTCGGGCGCCGCCTGCCGCCCCTCGCCAGCAGCGTGGGGCTGGCCTACCTCGCCCATGTGCCGGATGCCGAGCGGGACGGCATCCTCCGCCTCCTGGCGGAATCCGATGATCCGGCGGATGCCCCCGCGCGCGACCCCGCCCGCATCGCCCGCCTGCTCGCCGCCACGCGCCGCCGGGGCTATGCGGTGCGGCAGGGCGGGGCGCCTTGGCCGCACACCGGCTCCATCGGCGTGCCGATCCGGCACGGCGGCCGCGTGCTGGGCTGCATCAACGTGATCTGGATGGCGCGGGTGATCGGGCGGGACGAGGGCATTCGCCAGTGCCTCGAACCCCTGCTGGAAACCGCCGGCCTTATCGAGGAACGCCTGGCTGCCGGCGAGGGGTAGCTGTTCACCAGGCGGACAGTTCCAGCATCACGCTCGTCGCCCCGCATGGCCTGGCTATACCGTTCCCCAAGGCCGCAGAGCCGAGGGAGGAACACGATGTTGACGGTGCGTCGCCGTTGGCTCGCCGCGACGGCGGGGTTGGCGGCAGGCGGCGGCATGCGGTCCCGGCAGACCCTCGCGCAGGCTCCATTCCCTTCGCGTCCCGTGCGCGTGATCGTGCCGGCCGGGGCGGGTAGCGGGCCGGATACGGCGATGCGCCTGCTGGCGGACCGGCTTGCGGCGCTCTGGGGCAAGCCCGTCGTGGTGGACAACCGCGGCGGCGGCAGCGGCAATGTCGGCGCGGGGGCGGCGGCGCGGGCCGAGCCGGACGGACACGTCCTGCTCTTCTCGCAGGCTTCGCCGCTGGTGCTCAACCAGCACCTGACGCGGTCCATGCCGTTCGACCCGGCCCGCGACCTGACCCCGGTGACGCTGTTGATGTGCACGCCCTTCGTGCTGGCCGCACGGCCAGGCCTCGGCGTGCGCTCCCTGGCCGAACTGGCCGCATGGGCGCGTGAGGCACGGGGAGGCCTGACCTTCGCCACCGGCGGCGCGACGAGCCTGCCGCGCTTCGCGGGGGAGCAACTCGCACGCGGCCTGGGCATCCGGCTGACCAACGTGCCCTACGGCGTCAGTCCGCAGGCCCTGCAGGACACCATCGCCGGCCGCACCGACCTGGTGATCGACGGCACGCCCTTGATCACGCCGCAGCTCCGCGCCGGGCTTCTCTCGCCGGTTGCCATCACCTCGGCGACGCGCTTCCCGGGATTGGAGGCGGTACCGGCGGCGGCCGAGACGCTGCCGGGCTTTGAGATGGGAGGCTGGTTCGCTCTGCTCGGTCCGGGCGGGATGCCCGCCGCCCTGGCCGAAAGGATCGCGGCGGATGCGGCGCGGGTGCTGGCGGTGCCGGACCTTCGCGACCGTCTCCTGCACGAGTTCGGTGCCATCGTTTCCGCGGATGGTCCCGCAGCCTTGGCCGCCCTGATGGAGCGGGAGCGCGCCAGCCTGGGGCGGCTGGTGCGGGAGTTGGAGGTGCCGATCGAATGAGCGAGACCGTTTCCGCCACGGCGCATCCTGGCCAACCCGGCACCGCAGCCGAGGAGGCGGACCGCGCCGCCATCCGCCGCGTGATCGAGGCCTGGGGCTTCGCGCGGGATTCCGGCGACTGGGACGTCCTGGCCACGACCTTCCAGCCGGATGGCCGCATCGCTGTGAGCTGGTTCGACGGCCCCTTCGCCGGGTTCGTGGAGACCTGCCGCGCGAGGCGCAGCGTGTCCTTCTCCAAGCACGTGATGTGCGGCAGCCGGGTGATGCTGAACGGCCGCCGCGCCCTGGCGGAGACCGACGTGCTGCTCTGCATGCGCGGCCCGGTCGATGGCGTCGAGATGATCGGCCAGACCTGCATGCGCTTCCTCGACCGGGTGGAGCGCAGGGGGGACGGCGCCTGGCGCGTCCTGCGCCGCGACGCGATCTACGACCACGACTGGATGGTGCCGGCTGTCCCCGGCGTCGCGCCGGCGCTGCCCGATGCCGGCGACGCGCCGGGGCACCGCTTCCTCGCCTGGCGCCTGCGCCGTGCCGGCCGGACAGTGCCGGCGGACCTGCCCGGACCGGGGAGCGAGGGTGAGGCCGCCCTGCGCGCCGGAGGCCGGACCTGGCTGGAGGCCGCGCCATGAGCGAGGAGATGTGGGACGTCGCCATTGTCGGCTACGGGCCGGTGGGCGCGGCGCTGGCCAACCTGCTCGGCGCGGGGGGCGTCCGCACGCTGGTGCTGGAGCGGGAGGGCGCCGCCTACCACCTGCCGCGCGCCGTCCACTTCGACGACGAGGTGATGCGGATCTTTCAGTCCATGGGGCTGGCCGAGGCGATGCTGCCGGTCACCCATGTTTCGCCCGGGACGCATTTCGTGGACGGGCGGGGGCGGTTGCTGCTGGACTGGTCGCGCTCCCCGGATGTCGGCCCGCAGGGTTGGAACGTTTCCTACCGCTTCCACCAGCCGGAGCTGGAGGCGGTGCTGCGCCGGGGCGTGGAGCGCTGGCCCTCCGTGACCCTCCGGAGCCGGGCGGAGGTCTTCGCGCTGGAGCCGGGCGCGGACGCGGTCGGGCTGCGCTTCGAGGATCTCTCGAACGGCCGTATCGGCCGGGTTTCGGCGCGCTACGTGGTGGGCTGCGACGGCGCCCGCTCCCTTGTCCGGCGCTGGATCGGCGAGCCGATGGAGGATCTCGGCTTTCACGAGCGCTGGCTGGTGCTGGACGCGATGCTCCGCCGCCCGCGCCCGGACCTCGGCGACCACACGGTGCAGCACTGTGACCCGAACCGCCCCGCAACCTATGTGCGGGGCACCGGGAACCGGCGCCGGTGGGAGATCGCGCTGCGGCCCGAGGACGACCTCACGCCCCTCGCGCAGCCGGAGGGCGCCTGGCCGCTGCTGTCGCGATGGATCACGCCGGAGGACGCGACGATCGAGCGCTCCGCCATCTACACCTTCCACAGCACGGTCGCCCGGCGCTGGCGCGAGGGACGGCTCCTGCTGGCCGGCGATTCCGCCCACCAGACTCCGCCCTTCCTTGGCCAGGGCATGTGCGCGGGCCTGCGCGATGCCGCGAACCTCGCCTGGAAGCTCGCCCGCGTGCTGCAGGGCTCCGCGCCCGAGGCGCTGCTGGACAGCTACGGCAGCGAGCGCGCGCCGCATGTGGAGGGCTATATCCGCGAGGCCGTGCGGATCGGCGGGCTGATCAACACGAAGGCGATGGAGGCCGTGGTCTCCTCCGACGTGCTGCGCGGCGGGGAGGCGGCGCGCCTGGTGCCGGTGCGCCCCGCCCTTGGCCCGGGCCTTTCCGCCGGCTGGGCCGGGCCGGCCGGGCGCCTCCTTTCCCAGCCGCGCCTGTCGGACGGAACGCTTCTGGATGACCGGGTGGGTCTGCGTTTCGCGGCCGTGATGCGGCCGCGCCTCGCCGCCGCCCTGCCGAACGAGATGCTGGACCGCCTCTCGGCGCGCGGCGCCGTGCTGGTGGCCGATGCCGCGCCGGCAGTGGGCGCGATGCTGGACGAGGCCGGGGCGGAGGCGGTGCTGCTGCGTCCCGACCGCCACGTGTTCGGGGCCGCGCGCGACGCGGCGGAGATGCGCGTGCTGGCCGAGGCGCTGTGACGCGGTGACGACGGGAAGGACAACATGAGACGGGTGTTGCTCGAGGCGGACGGAGCCCGGGGTTTCGGCTCCGTGGATGGCGACACCGTCGCCGACCTCACCACGGCCTTCGCCGGGCGCGCCGTGGGGCTGTGCGCCTCCGGCATCGGCATCCTGCGCAACCCCGTGGTTCGGGAGGAAGGGCGATGAGTATCCAGTCGCTTGGGTATATGGTGATCGGCTCGGACCGGCTGGCGGATTGGGACGAGTTCGCGACGCGCCTGCTGGGGATGCAGGCGGTGGACCGGGGCGGCGGCATGCGGGCCTTCCGGATGGACGACCGCAGCCAGCGCCTCCTCGTCTCCGACCGCGCAGCCCCGGCGACGGTCGGGTGGGAGGTGGCCGATGCCGCGGCGCTGGAGGCGCTGGCGGCGCGCCTGGAGGCCGCGGGCACTGCTGTCAGGCGTGGATCGCGCGCGCTGGCGGCCGAGCGGCAGGTGATGGACCTCATCGCCTTCGAGGACCCGCAAGGCACGCGGCTCGAGGCCTTCCACGGTGCCGTGCGGGCGGACAGTCCCTTTGTGCCGGGCCGCGCCATCGCCGGCTTCCGGACGGGGCCGCTTGGCATGGGCCATGCGGTGCTGCACGTGGCGGATGCGGACGCGCTGATCCCCTTCTACCGCGACCTGCTCGGCTTCTCCGTCACGGATTGGTCGCGTCATCCCTATCCGCTCTACTTCTTCCACATGAACGGGCGGCACCACTCCTTCGCGATGGTGGGCTCCGGCCGCTCCGGGCTTCACCATTTCATGGTGGAACTGGGCGCGCTGGACGACGTGGGGCAGGGCCACGACATCGCGCGCACGGAGGAGGGGCGGCTTGCCTTCGGGCTCGGGCGCCACACCAACGACCACATGACCTCCTTCTACGCCAACACGCCTTCCGGCTTCTTCGTGGAGTACGGCTGGGGCGCGCGCGTGATCGACCCGGCGACCTGGCAGCCGCACGAGACCTTCGACGGACCGACGCTCTGGGGGCACGAGCGCTTCCACATGCCGGAGGAAGGGCGGGCCCGCATGCGCCACATCGCCATGGACGCGGCGCGCCGCGGCGTGCGCGCGCCGGACCCGAATCCCGGCCCCTTCACCTCGGGCTGTGCCTGGGCGGATGCGGTGGTGGCACAGGAATGACGCGGCGCGGCGACGTGGCGGGGGGAGAAGGAGGGTGATCGGAAGACGAAGCCTCGCCGCGATCATGGCGCTGCCGGGCCTTGCCCGGGCGGAGGAAGCCTTCCCGTCCCGCCCGATCCAGGTGGTGAATCCTTATCCCGCCGGCGGTGCCACCGACCTCATGGCGCGCGCCATGGCCACGGGGCTTCAGCAGCGCCTCGGCCAGCCCGTGGTGGTGGTGAACCGCGACGGCGCGGCAGGCGCGGTCGGCACGCTCGGCGTCGCGCGCGCGGCGGCGGATGGCCACACCCTGGCCTTCGTGCCTTCCCTGGTGCTCTCCGTCCTGCCTGTCACGCAGCCGAATTCGGGATTGCGGGCCGATGCCCTGCGGCCGGTCTGCCAGATGTTCGCCAACGCCCAGGCCATCGCGGTGCGGACGGACTCGCCGCTGCGGACCCTCGCGGACCTTGTCGCGGCGGCGAAGGCGTCGCCAGGGGCCGTGACCTACGGGTCGCTCGGCATCGCCTCCATCCCGCACCTCGCGATCCTGCAATGGGCACGCGCGGCGGGCATCGAGATGACGCATGTGCCCTACCGTGGCGACGGTGCGGTGATGACGGACGCGCTGGCCGGGCGGATCGACTTCGCTGCCATCGTGCTCGGCTCGGCCTCCGGCCGCACGGACATGCGCCTGCTCGCCGTCTTCGACACGGCGCGCAACCCCGCCTTTCCCGAGGTTCCGACCGCGGCGGAGCAGGGCTTCGACGTAGCGCCGACGAGCTTCGGCGGGTTGATGGCGCCCTCCGGCACGCCGCCAGAGCGGATCGCCCTGCTGGAGGCCGCATGCGCGGAGGTGGCGGGCGGCGAGGTGTACCGCGCCGCCGCCCGCCGGGCGCTCCAGCCCGCGGCCTTTCACACCGGCGCCGCCGCCTTCGCCGGCCGCCTGGCACGCGACGTGGCGGAGAAGGCGGAACTCCTGCGAGCCATAGAGCCGGCCCGCTGACCGAAGAACATGCCCCGCGAAAGGGGCGCGGAAGGGAAACGAGCATGATCACCCGCAGGATCCTGGGCACCGCCACGCTCGCCGCTGTTCTTGCCGCCCCGGGCCCTGCCCGGGCGCAGGAGGGCGTGCCGCGGACCGTCACCCTTGTCGTGCCCTTCTCCGCTGGCAGCGTGGTGGACATCATGGCCCGCCCCTTCGCGGAGGCGCTGCGCGCGTCCCTGGGCGGAGGCACCGCCGTGGTCGTGCTGAACCGGGACGGCGGCGGCGGCGCCGTGGGCGCGGCCACTGCGGCGGCGGCGAAGCCGGACGGCACGACACTCTACTTTGGCCCGTCCGGCATGCTGACGACGCTGCCCTTCCTTGTGCGCGGCCTGCCCTATGCCTGGGGTGCCCTGGACCCGGTCTGCCAGACCTTCGAGAACATCTTCGTCGTGGCCGTGCCGGCGAACTCGCCCTACCGGACGCTCGCTGAACTGCTGGCCGACGCCAAGGCGCGCCCGGAGGCGCTGTCCTGGGGCGATGCCGGCCCTGGCACGGTCGGCAATCTCGTCGCACTTGAACTGGCGCGTCGCAACGGGGTCCGCATGACGCCCGTGCCCTACCGCAACTCGCCACAGATGATCCTCGACACCCAGTCGGGCGCCCTCGCTTTCTCCATGTCCACCTTCGCCACGGTGCGGGGCACGGATCTGCGCGTGCTGGCGGTGGTCGCCGACGAGCGGCAGCACGCGCTGCCGGAGGTACCGACGCTGAAGGAACTCGGGCAGCCCGTGGAATGGCGCGGCTTCGGCGGCATCATGGCACCCCGCGGCACCCCGGCTGCCCTTCTGCACAGGCTGGAAGGCGCTTGCCTGACCGCGGTCCGAAGCGACGGCTACCGAGAGATGGCGGCCCGGACAGGCCAGATCGCGCCGCCACTCGGCGCAGCCGCCTTCGGCACGCGGTTGGAGGACGAGCACCGGAGCGCGGCCACCTTCCTGCGGGAGATCGGCCTGGCCCGGTAGCCGGCTTGGGCAACTTGCCGGTTTCAGGGCGGCTGGGGGGCGAGGTGGGTTATCGCGGTGGAGCTGTCCCGATCCCCGCGGATTGGCTGAGCCCCTGCGTCACCTTGATCACGGGGAGCGCGGACGAGGGCCGGCGTTCAACAACTTGCCCGCGCCCCTCCCGTACCGCGCGCCTCGGCGATGGTGCGCCGGGCCTTCGCGTTCCGGACTGCGGAGCCGGGTCACGCCATGGAGGCTCGCGCGCCACACCCCGAGGGAGCAAGGCCGCCGCACCGCCTGATGCCACGCGGTTACGGAGGCAGCGCCCGGGTGAGCCAGGGCTGCCTCCGCGCTCTGCCGGTGGTCAGGCGAGGTCGTTCGAGCCG
>Ga0210040_10001286_pt1 | contig 38401 bp, 33 predicted proteins | sample CryGeyCG12114_NA_FD_185462 | JGI IMG/M metagenome (GOLD analysis project Ga0210040, IMG submission 185462) | Groundwater microbial communities from aquifer - Crystal Geyser CG19_WC_8/21/14_NA (SPAdes) (version 2) | ecosystem: Environmental > Aquatic > Deep subsurface > Groundwater | place: USA... | reverse complement strand
GCCGCTGGTCGACAAGGTGCCGCACGGCCACTGGCGCACGCTGACCTTCCTCGCCGCACTCCGCTGCGACCGGATCGACGCGCCGCTCGTGCTCGACGGCCCGATCAACGGGCAGAGTTTCACCGCTTATGTCGAACAGTTCCTGCTGCCGACCCTCTCGCCCGGCGACGTCGTCGTCATGGACAATCTCGGCAGCTACAAGGGCAAGGCGGTCCGCCAGTCTTCCACTTGCCGTAACACTCCGGCAGGTGCTGCCAGTGTGCGCCCGAGCGCAGCACCCACAAACATCCGTTCACGACCAAGCGGTTGTCCAATCCCGTGCGTCCCGGATCACCCGCCTTGCCCGGCAGCAGCGGCGCGATCCGGGCCCACTGCGCCTCGCTCAACTCGTACCGCTTGATCCCCATCGTCCGCTCCGCGCCTCAACACGGAGCCTCATGAATCAGCAATCAGCCCGCTTGGGAATCCTGAATGTCGATCCGGCCTAGCCCGCAGGCGACTGCGTGAACGAGCCCGATTTCTTCAGAAACGTTCTCGCAAACGGCGCGTGGGCGGTGGTAAAGCAGTCCAGAACAAGGATTGCCAGACATCCAGACATGCACGCTCCGGCGGGCGCCGCGGGGATCCTGACGCGTCGGCGAGCGACACCCAGCCTTGCCCCGAGCGTCAAATGCTGTGTGGCCTGCCTATACCCGTGAAACGACGAAGATGCGGATTGCACCTCAATGGACGGCTGGCGCTCCCGCCATCTCGCCCCGACCGGGCACAAAATCATATCCAGAGACGCGGAAGCAGCCGGCGCGAGGCCGCGTGCAGCCAGAATTTCAGTCGTGCCGTGCCCTTGGCGTAATGGCGGTTGTCCCAGCCGCGCACGCCGTCGACCAGCGGCTCAGTGCGGTAGCGCAGGACCACGCCCGAGTCGGCTAGGCCGGTGATGTAGCGGTGCATCGCCGGCTCGTTGGGGTCGGTGCCCAGGCGTTCGGCGATGCCGCGCAGCAGTCGGTCGTAGCCCGCGCGCGTCCATGCCATGAAGCGCAGATCCAGCCACGCGATCGGCCAGTTGCGCACGTCGCAATACAGATCAAACGGGGCGGGTGCCGTCTTCACCATGCGCGCGAGATTGCGGACCTGGTATCGTCCCGTGATCTTCCAAACCATTGCCCGCTCGCCGCCTTGCGCGATCAGGCGGGAGGTCGCCATGGCATGGTCAAGTAGCCGGCTTTCCCCCACCGACCGGTCGCGCCCCGGGCAGCTGTGGCGACCGTAATTGGCGATGAACTCCACCCGGTCGCCCGCGCCTCGCGCCAACGCCAGCGCGCGCAGCGAGGAAACGTCGCTGTCCGAATTCTCGGCGAACACGATGCCGTCGATCGCCCCCTTGCGCTCGGGGGTGCCGAGCTGCCCGATGTAGAAATCGAGCGCCTGCGCGTAATCTTCCAGCCGCAGCGCGGGATCGACACGCGCAAGCTCGGGCGAATTGTCGGGGGTGATCGTCGCCGTCATCAGCAGGATGTCGATGCGCGCTCCCCGGTCCGCCATTTCTTCAGCCCTCGTTTCTTCAGCCAAGGCCATAGGCGGCTTGCCATTCGTCGGCGACATTGTCCCAGCCGAACCGCCGCTCGGCGATCCCGCGCGCCTGCCCGACCAGCCGATTGGCCTCGTCAGGGTCGCTCGCCAGCCTGTCCATTGCTGCGGCGATCTCGCGCACCACGCCTTCCTGCGAGCCCGGCTCAACCAGGATCGCCGAGTTCGCGTCGGCCAGCATGGTCGGCCCGCCCCATTTGAGGCAGATCACCGGCAGGCCCGCCATCATCGCCTCCTGCACTACGATGCCGTTCGCCTCGGCGAGACTGGGAACCAGATAGCCGCGATAGTCCGCCATGCGCGCGATCAGCGCATCGTGGCTTTCCATCCAGCCCATGAAGCGCACCTTGTCGCCGACACCCAGCCGGCGGGCAAGCTCCTCCAGCGCGCCACGGTAGAAGCCGTCACCATAGATGTCGAAGCGGATCGGGCGGGTGACATATTGCAGCGCCTCGATCGACAGCTGCACCCCCTTGTGCGGCACCAGCCTGCCGCTGGTCATGAAGCGGTCGTTGATCCCTTCGTGCCGGATCAGAGAGTGCCGGTCGAACTCGTCGGAGATGCCGCTGTCGACCACGTCCGCCATGCGCGCATCCGGCGCGCCCGCCCAGCCCAGCGAGCGGCGGGTACGCTCACCACCCGACACCAGAATGCGCTGGAAATGCCGCTTGTCGCCGAACGCCGCGCCGGCCGCGCGCTGCGCCACGTAGTGGAACAGCCGGGCGAGCTTCAGCTTCATCGGCTCCCCGCCGCGAAGGGCCGGCGGGTAATAAATGTTGCCGGTCAGCGGTCCCAGCACGTTGGTCGCTTGCCGCAAAGGAAAGCGCGGCAGGATCGGCGACACCGGGCACAGGTAGTGGAACACCGCATCCGGATGCTCGGCCAGGATGCGCCGCAGGATCGGGCGTGCATGGCGGAAGAAGAAGGTGTCCACCATCGGCCGCAGCGGCTTGGTGTGCCAGGACAGCTTCTGCCCGAGCGTGTCTTCGACGATGAACAGCGGTACCTGCGGAAAATCGCGCTCCAGCACGGGCGCGGAACGGCGATGCGTCACCACCGTGACGTCGCGGCCCCCGCCCACCAGATGGCGCAGGAACTGATAGGCCTTGATCGCCTCCCCGCCCATCTGTTCGGAGATGTTCGGTGTGACCAGCACCAGCTTGCGGCTAGAACTCACCCTTGTTGCCCCTGCATGGTGTATTTTTGCACCGCTCCCACCCCGTCACGGGTCGCCGCCGTGGCCCCGACCCAGGGATGGAGACCCCGTGCGCTTTTGTCGATTCGGTTTCCGCGGTGCAGCATGAAACATTCAGTTCCTTTCGGGACGCCGGCTAGTCGCAGCCGGGATACCCCAAACGGTGGTGCCCGCGGCCACGTCGTCCAGCACCACCGCATTGGCCCCGACCCGCGCGCCTGCGCCCAGGCGCACCCGGCCCAGGATCACCGATCCCGCGCCCAGTTCCACCCGCTCTTCCAGCACCGGCGCGGCGGTCAGGTCGTCCAGCCGACGCAGCCCCAGCGTGCAGCCCTGGCGAATGATGCAGCGATCACCGATCTCGCAACCGCCATGGACCACGATCGCACCCTGGTGCTCGATCACCACCCCCTGCCCGAGCTTCACCGTATAAGGCAGCTCGATGCCGTAGCGGTTGCGGCAATGGCGGAACAGGAAGCGGTAGAGAAGGCTCAGCGGCGCGCGCAGCAGCTTGGGGCGCACGCCCATGCGCCACACGCCGAACCGGTGGGTCGCCACCGCGCGAAAGCCGGGCCGGGTCCAGTCGCGGTCGTGCGCGCGCCAGTCCGCCGCGATCTGGCTCCACAATCCGCCCGTCACGCCGCACCCCCGCCTGCCACGCGATCCCCTAGTCCACTGCTCCTTACCGTACCCTTGTACTCGATGAGCGCCGTGCGCCGGCCACGCAGCCGCGCCCACCAATAGCGCGCAATGCCAATCGCATGGGGCGGCTTGTCGAGTTGGAGGAACAGGGCCCAGGTGAGCGCCTCGCGAAGCGACCGCCGCCGCGCCTCCCGCAACCCCATGCGAACGACCTGGGCGATCGGCAGCAGCGCCAGCAGCCCCGCGGCCAGCGCCGGCCAGACGCTCCGCACCAGCGCCGCGACCAGCAGCAGCGCCACGGCCCCGCCCGGCACCGCAGCGCCCCAGAACAGCGCCGCCCTCACCCGTCGCCGCCATTCGCCCGGATGCCGCGCATCCAGCTCGGCATAAGCGTGGCCCGACCGCTCGGCACGCCGCCACCATTGGCCAAAACGGGTCATCGCCGCGTCATGCAGCGTCATTTCGGCGGGCAGGCACTCGATCCGCCAGTCGAGCGCGCCCAACCGCATCGACAGGTCCGGCTCCTCGCCCGCGATCATCTCGTCCGGATAGCCGCCCGCCGCGTCCAGCGCGTCGGCGCGCAGCAGCACGTCGCCGCCGAACTGCCGCTGGCGTCCAGGCGGCACCGCCCATTCGACGTCGCACAGCCAATTATATGTGCTGGCGTCCGGTGCCACCTCGCGCCGTCGCCCGAACACCGCCGCCAGCCCCGCGTCGGCCTCCAGCGCGGCACGCGCGACGGAAAGCCAGCCGGGCTGGATCGCGCAGTCGCCATCGACGAACTGGATCCACCGCACACCAGGCCCCAGCGCCGCGCGCCCCGCATTTCGCGCGCGTGCCGCGGTGAAGGGGATCGACAGGTCCAGCTCCACCACCTGCGCGCCCGAGGCGCGGGCCGCGGCGACGCTGCCGTCGGTGGAGCCGGAGTCGACATACACCACCGGCGCCTGACCCGCGACGGAGGCGAGGCAGCGCTTCAGCCGCTCCCCCTCGTTGCGGCCGATCGCCACCACCGCCAGGTCGGGCGCCAGATCGGGACCCGTCATCGCGTCATCCACGCCGGGCGCTCGCCCGCGGGCGCCGCCAGCGGCCGCACCGCCGCCGTCGCGTCGAAACGGCTGGGCCACAGCCCGTAGCGGACCAGGTCGCGGACTTCGCGCTGCGGGCCGGTGCGCGGGCGCGGCACCAGCGTCTGGCGCAGCTGCCACCAGACGCGCCCGGCAAGCCAAGCCAGCCCCGCGGCGAACCCGTGCAGCCGACCACCGTCCAGCGCGAAATACCGCCGCCGCGCCTGGTACCAATAGGCCGGCAGCGGGCGGGTCCGGGGCAGGCCCGTCTCGGGGTCACGGATCTGGGTCGCCGCACCGCCCTCATGGACGACCAGCGCGGCCGGTTCGTGCCACACAGTCCAGCCATGGGCCCGCAGCCGGCGCATCAGCTCCGTTTCCTCGTAATACAGGAAGAAACCTTCGTCGAACAATCCGGCCTCGGCCAATGCCGCGGTGCGGAACATCACGGCCGCGCCCGTCACCCAGGGCACCTCCACGGCCGTGTCGCTGTCGATGCTGGTGGGCGGCACCCGCATCAGCCGGTCGATGAAGCCGGTGCCCGCGCCCCGGCAGAACTCGCCGCGGATGCTGGGAAAACGAAAGGCGGAGGATTGCCGGCGGCCATCCTCGTGGATCAGCAGCGCGCCCACCGCGCCCGCGCGCGGCTCTCGCTCCAGCAGTGCCGCCATGCGTTCCAGCGCACCCGGCCGGACGCGCGCGTCGGGGTTGACGAGGGCGATCACCGCCGGCAACGGCCCCGTCGCCGCCAGCGCCGCCACCGCGCGGTTGTTGGCAAAGGCGAAGCCGCCGTTGAGCTCCAGCGGCAGCACGGTGGCCCATTCGTCCCAGCCGCGCGCCGCCACCGTTTCCGCGATCTGCTCCGCCGATCCGTCCGCCGACCCGCCATCGACCACGATCGCACGCAAGGCCGGAAAGGCGGGGCGCGCGGGCAGCAACGACGCGACGCAGTCCAGCGTCAGGTCGGGTGTGCGGTAGTTGACGATGAGAACGGCTAGGTCCTGCACGCGGCGACCCTTCGCGTGAACAAGGGGGCGATGTCCAGCCGCTTGCGATGGATCGGGAAAATGGGTGCAGGCATCGCCGCTTGCTTACCATCGGCATCGTTGCGAAACGGTATCGGTCTGCGCCTTCATCCAGGTCCAAGCTTCCATGCTGTTATCCCTGCGCGTCCCGACGCGCCCATTGCCGCTGTACGAAGGGCCGATCGCGCTCGCGCCTTACCGCGCGCGGTTGCCGGCCGCCGCGTGACCGCTCGCGACGACGCCCTCTCCCGCGTCGACCTTGGCGGCGATCGGGTCGACTTTCTCGGTCTGGCGTTTGATGCCTGGTCGCCCAACAGCGTGCGCGACTGGCTGCGCGGTCGGCACGCAGACAGCAGCTATGCCTATCTCGTAACGCCCAACGTCGATCACATGGTCCGCCTAGCCGATGCGCCAGCCGACGTTCGGCGCGCCTATGACGACGCCGACCTCACCTTGTGCGACAGCCGCATCCTGGCGCGACTCGCCGCCTTCGCGGGGGTCCGGCTCAGCGTAGTGCCCGGCAGCGATCTCACCGCCGAGCTATTTGGCGGGACACTGCTCGCGGGCGACCGGCTGTGCCTGGTCGGCGGGGAAGACGGCGACGGCGCGCGGCTGGAGGCGCTGTGCCCGGGCGTGTCCGTGGTTCAGCACCGCCCGCCGATGGGACTGCGCGGCGACGCGGCCGCCCGCGCGCGCGCGGTTGACGCGGCGGTCGCGGCTCGCGCCCGTTTCATCCTGTTCGCGGTCGGCTCGCCCCAGCAGGAGTTGCTGGCGCGAGAGACGGCCGACCGGCCGGACGTGCGCGGCACGGCCCTGTGCATCGGCGCCTCCACCGAGTTCCTGCTCGGCACGCAGCGCCGCGCCCCTCGGCTGATCCAGCAGTTCAGCCTGGAATGGGCTTGGCGCCTCGGCACCAATCCGCGCCGCCTTGCTCGCCGCTACCTGTTGGAAGGGCCGGCGATCTTTCCCATGGTGTGGCGCTGGCACCGGTCGGGCGGAAAAGGACCGGGCGTCAGGCCGTAACGGCGGCGCGCGCCGGGCAACGCCGGCGCAGCGCATAGCCCATCACGCCGAAGCCCAGCAGCATCATCGCCCAGCTCGCCGGTTCCGGCACCGCGCCGACCGACCCAAGGCGCAGCGTCAGGCTGGCGTCCCGGTCCGCGCTGAAGACGGACGAGGCAAAGGTGAGCACGCCGTTGTCCAGGGTGAAGTTCACCTGCGACAGCCCGGTGAAGCCGGTGCTCGACAGCAGGGTCGCTTCCCCGAACCCGCTATTGATGTCGGTGAAGCGGAAGCTCGTGTAACCGTTGACGCCAAAGCTGGTGGTGCCGCCCAGAGCGTTGTTGATTGTCAGCAGCCCTTCCGAGAAGTCGAAGCCGAGCGGAGTGTATCCGGCGATGTTGCCGGTGAACTCCGTCCCGGAACCCACAATCGCGCTTGGCTTCGAACAGGACAGAAAAGTGGATGTGCAAGTGATCGTGTCCCCGATTACTGCCGCGGCGCTTGCAGGGGCAGTAATCGCCGTCATCGAAACGGCCGCGGCAGCCGCGAGTGCCAGCAACTTCATGTCGTTCTCCTTGTCGCCTTCCGGGCGTTGCAGGGATCGTCTATGAAGTGAGGACTTCGCCGTAAATAGCCGTTAACCCTCTACTTTTCTCCAGTCCCGGCTTGGCACGGAGCAACGGGCGATTAACGCTCGGTGCGGACCCACTGCGTTTCCGCGCGACGAACCAGCTTCAGGTAGATGGGCAGTTTCCACACGAGGTACAGCGGCGCACGCGCCAGCGCGCCGGCGCTGACCTGCGCGCGGCCGTGGAGGACCCAGGCTGCGATCACGCCCAGCCCGACCGTTCCCACCAGCGCCGATGCCGTCGCGAATGGCACTGGAGAGGTGCCGAGCAGCCACCCGAGCGCCAGTGTCGCCACCGCCGCGGCGTCGACCCCGAGCAGCAGCGCGAGCGGTGGCACGGCTACGTGCAGCCCCAGCCAGGCGAGCCCCGGACGAACGCGGCCGATTCCCTCCCTCACCAGCGGCAGCGTCACCGCCCTCGCTGTGCGCAGGAAACCATGTTCCCATCGGGTGCGCTGGCCGAGCGTGCCCCCGGCCGCGGCCGGCACGCTCCAGATGCGCGCACCTGCGTCGAAGCGCGGGGGTGCCCCGCTGCGGGCCAGCGCCACGCCGATCGCCAAATCCTCGACGATGTCGTCGGTGGCCAGCGGCGCCCGGGCAAACAGCTCCCACGGGAACGCCATGCCCGATCCCGTCAGCACGGCTGGCGCGCCGATCCGGGCGAGCCCCGCCTGGCGCACCAGGTTCTTGACCAGAAAGGCGAACCCCGAAATCTGCACCATCGGCGAGGCCGCGGGGCGCGGTTCAAGCAGATAGGTCGCCTGCACCGGCCGGACGGTCGCCGCCGCGCTCCGCGCCAGCCGTTCCAGTGCCCCCGCTTCGGGCACGCAGTCGGCGTCGAGCACGATCACCACAGCTGGTGGGTGCGCCGCGAGCACGGCACGGCCATGGGCGAGCGCATGGCCCTTGCCGCGGGCGCCCGGATCGTGCCGCTCCGTCACCTCCGCACCTGCCGCCTGCGCCCGCGCCGCGGTGTCGTCCGTGCAATTGTCCGCCACCACCAGCAGCCGCGCGCGCGCCGGCAGCAGCGGCAGCACGCGCGCGAGGGTGTCAGCGATGCCCGCCGCCTCGTCATGCGCCGGCATCAGAACAACCGCGTCGGGCGCGGGACCGCCCGGCAGCTGGAGCGCGCGCGGGCGAAGGCCGGCCAGCAGCTCGGCCGCGATCACCAGATTGGGCAACGCGATCGCGGCAAGGATGGCCCAGGCGACGACGGTCAGCATACCGGCGCCCCCGCGATCGCGTCGACCAGCCCCTGCGCGTTGCGGGCGGCATCGTGGCGTTCGGCGACGCGGCGTCGCCCTTCCGCCCCCATGGCGGCGATCCGGTCGGCGGACGCGTCGATCGCCGTCTCCATCGCGTCGGCGACCGCCTCGGCCGATCCGGCGGGGACCAGCCAGCCGCACCCGCCGTCGACCAGCTCCGGCGTGCCGGCAATGGCGGTGGCGATCACCGGCCGCTCCAGGGCCAGTGCCTCCATGATGACCACGGGCAGCCCTTCGGCAAAGCTCGGCAGCACAAACGCGCGCGCGCCTTCGATCAGTCGACGCACACCCGCGCCATCAAGCGCGCCGACCAGCCGCACCTGTTCGTCCAGCCCCGCCGCCGCGATCTGCCGCGCCAGTTCGTCCCGCAGTTCACCGTCGCCTGCGATATCGAGCCGGAAGTCGCGCCCGCGCGCGCGCAGCATCGCCGCTGCCTGCACCAGCAGCGGCAGTCCCTTCTGCCCGCTCAGCCGCGCCACGGCGGCGAAGCACGGCTCGGCCGGCGCGGGGGGCGGTGCGGTGTCGAGGAACGCGGCGTCGACGCCGCAGCGGGCGACCGCGATCCGGGGCCAGTCGGCCGGGTCGCTCCAGCGCATCAACTGGCTGCGCCCGAAGGAGGAGATAGCGATCGCCGCCCGCGCCTCGGCCACCTTGCCGCGTAGGTCCAATGCCTCGGGCCGGTCGAACTCGTCGGGCCCATGCGCGGTGAAGCTGTAGGGCGGGCCGCCCAGCCTGCGCGCCAGCCGCGCGACCGTCGCCGGGTTGGTGCCGAAATGTGCGTGAAGATGATCGACGGGAAGGGTCCGGAACCGCCGCACCAGCCACGCCGCCTCGCCCAGATAGGCGAGATGGCGGACCAGCGCTTTCGGCGACGGGCCGGCGCTCCGGATTGCGAGCCAGCCCGCGCCCGCGAACCGGCGCGGGCCCCGCACCGCGGCGTCGAGCAACGCCGCCGCCAGCCCGGTCGCCCCGGCCGCCAGGATCGCGGTGGTCCGCTCCGCCTCCGCCCGGTCGCCCGCGTCGAGCAGCGCGGCCGGCACGCGCACGCTGTAGCGGTCCACGGCGTGCCCGGCCGCCTCCACCCCGGCGATCTCGCGCCGGACGAAGCTGTGGCTGACCGCCGGGTAGCGGTTGCACAGATAGGCGATCCTCATGCCCGGCCCGCGGCCATGTCGCCACTCAGGCCCCGATCAGTTATTATAGTACGCGTCGTACTTTCCCTGGCTCCAATAGCCGAAGCCGTAATCGTCGCCGCCGATCACGCCGTTGTAGCGGTTAAGCACCGTGCCGATGCAAGGCGCGGGGGCCAGAACCTTGAGCGCGTCGCGCACCTGACGGGCGGTGGTCTTTCCCTCCTCCACGACCAGCAGAAACGCATCGATCTGCTCCAGCACGATCGACGCGTCGTCATTGGCAAAGGCGGGCGGGAGGTCGCAGATCGCCATGCAGTCTTCCGGCAGGTCGCCCATCGCGTCGATCAAAGCGCGCATTCGCGCGCCGGCCAGCAGTTCGGCGGAAGATTTGTTAACCAGCGGAAAGCTCGGGTAAACGACGAGATTGCTCCCCGCGACCGCCCGCGCCACCGGCGCCAGCGTGTCGATGTCGCCCGACAGATAGGTCTCCATCCCCGGCTGGTCGGTGAGGTCATATTGCGTCGCCACCGATCCGCGCCGCAAATCAAGGTCGAACAGCAGGGTGCGTTGTTCGGGCACCCGCGACAGCGAGGCGGACAGGTTGGACGCAATAAACGTCTTGCCCACCGCGGGAGTGGCGGACGTAATACCCAGTCGCTTCCACCCTTGCGCCTTCATCAGCTTGATAACCTGCGCGCGAAGCAAGTTGAACGGGCGCGAACGCCGGTCGCGGCTGTTGAAGCCGAACACGCCGCGCTTCACGACATTGACGAGCTGCACCTCCTCGATCGGCCCGGAAAGCGGGCCGCGGATCGCGAGCGGCGAGCGCAACGCCGAGTGCGCCGTGAGGATTGGATCGACCGGAATGTTCAAGGGCGGTATCTCTTTTCTGTTTCTAGCCGGCATTCGCAGTGCGGCCGCGGCTGGAAGAGGGCCGGCGCCGGAACAGCCGCGCCAACCAGCCGACATTCGCGTCGAGTACCGGCACCACCGCGAGCGGTGGTTGGCCCAGCACCTGCGTAAGCTGGGCGGCGCTGCGGATCGGGCGCTGGATCAGCTCAACCAGCAGCAGCAAGGCCAGCCCTGCGGCAAGCCCACCCACGATCCCGCCGGCGATCAGCATCAGCCGGTTGGGCGAGGTCGGGTGATCGGGCGTCACCGGCGGCTCGATCAACGTCAGCCGCTCGGTCCGCTGCTCGTCGGTCAGCTTGGACACGGAGCGCGCGTTCATCAACGCAGTGGACACCCGCGCCAGATTGGTCCGGATCATGTCAGCGCGCGACTGCAGCTGCTGCACCTCCTGCGCCGCGGCCGGTCCGCGCGCCTGGGCCGCGGCCATGGTGGCGATCCGCGACTGTTCGCTGGCGCGCTGACGGTCAAGGTCGGCGATCGCGGCATTGTTGGCGGCGATCTGCTGGCGGACGGCGGTGGACACGTTGCGGTTCGACAGACCGCTGGCAGCGGCGCGCGCGATCTCCAGCCGCTTGCGGGCGATCTGGACGTCGGGATGACTGTCCGAGAAAGTCGCCTGGGCCGCGGTCAGCGCCGCTTCCGCAGCGACGACATTGGGATCGCGGTCGGTGGCCGTGCTCGCCTGAGCAGCGAGCTGCGCGTTCTCGCGCCGCAATGCGGCGATCTGGCCGGCATAATCGGTGCCCACCCCGCCCGACATCATCACCGCATTGGCGGAAGAAAGCGCGGCACCGTTGCTGCCCGCGACCTGCTTCATCCGGCCTTCGATCTGGGCGACCTGCTTCTGGAGGCTGGCTTCCTGGTCTTCCAGATAATTGACATTACTCTGCGCCTCCGCCTGCGTCTGGCTGGCATCCAGCTTCAGCAGCCGGTCGACAAAGGTCTGGGCAACCACCTGCGCCGGGCCCGGCTGCGGATAATCGAACGTCAGCGAGAAGGCGACGGAGCCGCTGCTGGCCCCAGACGGCGCGCTCTGGATATCGGCGTTGACCGCGCTGATGTTGGTGGCGTTGCGCATCCGGTCGACCAGCACCGACAAGGGCTCCTTCCGCTGCGATGCGCCATACAGATCGTTGGCCTGGATCAGCCCGACCAGGTCTGGCCGACTGAGAATTCGCTGCCGGATCCGGGCCATGCGCCGGTCGATCGGATCGCCCTGGTTGCCGGACACGTCAGGCAGGTCCTGAGACTCGACCAGCAGCGTTGCCCGCGCCTGATAACTGCGCGGCAGCAGGAACGCGGCCGCGATTCCTGCGGCCGCGATCAGGATAGCGGGAATGATGAGGAGCCATTTGCGCTGCCAAAGGATGGTGGGCAGGCTGGCGAGAATGCTCGGTGTCCCGACCTCCTCGTCGCCTGCGCCGCGTGCGTCGCTCACCGTGGATCTCCGATTCGATAGGACAGCCCCACCTGGCCGCCGAAATCCGCAGGCCGGTTGGCGTCGCTGCCACCCAGCAACTGACGGTAATTAACCGATGCGACCAGCCGCAGCCGCTGGCCGATCCGCCGGTCATACCCCGCCACGGCCTGCGCATAGTCGGTCTGCAACGGCAATGCGCCGCCTGTCAGCCGGGTGCTTCCCCCGCCGATCTTGCTGTAGTTGGCGCTGAGCGAAAGGTTCTGGCGCTCGTCGAGCCGCCGGGACCAGTTCAGCCCGATCATGCTGAAATATTGCGATCCAGCCACCCCCGTCGGCGACACCTGCCGCGATGCCTCGACGCACATGACCGAAAATTGGCCACGACGGCAAAGATCGAGGTTGCCCGACAAGGAGGTACTGCGCGTGGAAAAGGCCGTGTCGCTATCCACGAACGACACACCAAGCGCGCCGCTCGCAGTCCACAACGGGCTCAGCCGGCCCGACGCTGTCGCCTGGATCGAATAGCTCCGACTGTCGGCCTGACCGAAACGGTAATCGAAGCTGGACGCCGACCCCTGGAGCCCGACGTCGAAATAGTCGGAGACCCGGCGCGAATAACCCACCGTCCCGGTGTATGCCTCATAGTCGCTGACCTGCAGCCCGTTATACCGCGTTGCCTCCGCGTAGCCGCTGAAGGTCAGCGTGTCGCGTGCCGACACGCCCACGCCGACGTCGCCGCTCAACCGCGCCGTTCGGCGCCGGTTCCTCAAGCCAAACAGCCCAATATCGGTGACCGGCACCAGCGAGGAGACGGGCGTGACCGGCACCGCCACGACCCCGCCGGGCGTCGTACCGACACCCGCGCCCGTGCCCGTGCCGACAGCGACGCCCGCACCGTTCCCCGTAATCGGGTCGATCAGCCCGGTTCCCGCCGCGACCGGCAGATAGCTGTTGAACGCCCCCAGCACCGAACTCGACAGATCGATCCTGGCATGGGTGGTAACCCGCTCGCTCGGCCGCCCCTGATAGTCCACCGCGCCCGAATAGCTGTCGTTGCGGCCGTAGTCCTTCAGATACTGCTGGAAGTTCGCGTCGGCGGACAGGGTGAAGGTGCTGCGCTGGGTCAGCAGCTGATAGCGGGGCGCAACGTCAACCGTGACCACCGCGCTGCCGGTGTCGTTGCCGACGGTGCTGAACGGATTGTTTGAAAAGCCTGCGGTGCCCGACACATCGGCGCTAAAGCGGTCCTCCGTCTGCGCGGCCGCCGCGAACGGCAGCCCGGCCAGCACCACGACGATCGCGCCCAGCGCGCGCCCGGAGCGGATCATGGGACGATAACCGTGTCGCCACTCATGATCTGCGGCAGGCCGGCCAGGTCGCGGTCGCTGGGATTCCCCTTCAGCACATCAGAAAGGCGGACCCGGATCACCGACAGCCCATCGTTCGTCTTGCGCAGGATGCGCACGTTGCCGACGTCGGCGAACTCGGCGGGGCCGCCCGCCAGCGCCAGCGCCTCCAGCACGTTGACGTAGCGTCCGGTGGTGAACGCGCCGGGCGAGCGCACCTTGCCCACGATGGAGAACTGCATCCCGATCGCGTTCTTCACTGAAACGGTGACCTGGGGCACCGTGTCGCGATACTTGGAGCGGAGACCCGCGACGATCTCCGCTTCCACATCGCGGGGCAGCTTGTTGAGCGCGCTGATCTGGCCGACGAGCGGAAAGGAGATACTGCCGTCGGGCAGCACCTTGATGTCGCGGCTCAGCCGCTCCTCGCCCCAGACGTAGATCTCGAGTTCGTCGCCCGGATTGATGCGGTAGGGACGCGACAGCGCCGCCCGGCCCCCGGTCGCCTCCCCAGTCTGCGCCCCGGCGACCTGGGGCACCGCCAGAGCCACGATGCACCCCGCCGCGATCATCGACCTACGCGTCACAACCGTCCCCTTAATCCCGATCGCGGCATCCTTACCCGCAAGCATCTTACCTCGCCATCGCAAAAGAGGGTTAAATGCGGCTGCCGCGTCACTCACGGCTTCTCATCAGCGCCGGGAGCCGGTAGCACCCCCCTTTGTCGCGCGGAGAAGCCGCGTTGGCGCCGACCTCAGGAACGGGAAGCCGGAACGGGACCCATGGTCGCCAGATATCTCCTCTTGGGTCCGGCGCTTGTCCTCGCGGCGCTCTCCGCCTCTGCCTGTACCTCGCGCGACGAGCGGGCCGCGACCGCCGCAGGGATCGCGGCTAATGCGTTGCAGGAAGGCAACATCCCCGCCGCGCGCTTCCAGATCGGCCAGGCGTTGGCGGCGCGGGACGACGTCAGTGATTACTGGCTGTTGTCCGCGCGCATCGCCCTGGCAGAGGGCAACTTCGCGGGTGCGTTCGACGCCTATGAAAGCGCGCTCACCCTTGACCGGGGTAACGTGGAGGCGCTGACCCGGCTGTGCCAGCTCGCGGCCGCCGGCAACCAGCCCGAACGTGCCGAACGCTATGCCGACCAGCTCCTCGCGCTGCATCCCGGCGAAAACGCCGCGATCAACGTTCAGGCCGCCATCGCGCTGAGTCGCGGCGACAAGAAAAAGGCGGCGGAGTTGCTGGGCCGGGTGCTGGCGGCCGATCCGGCCGACCCCACGGCGCTGATGATCCGCAGCCGCCTGTTTCTTGCCAACGACGATTACGCGAACGCCGCGCGGGCGGCCGAGGCATCGCTTGCCGCGCCCGGCGATCCGGTTGGCCGGCTTTCCGTGCTGAAGGACATCTACGTCAGGAGCAAGGACGTCGCGGGATACCGCCGGACGATCGCCCGGCTGGCGCGCGCGGCCCCGACCTCGCCACAGGCGCAGCTTGAATATGCCGACAGCCTGTACGAGGCCGGCGACGCGGCAAGCGCCTTTGCCGTCACCCGCCGCGTGTTGGCGCTCAAGCCCGGCGATATCGCGACGGCCGGCGCGGTTCTCCAGCTGTGGATGGCGCAGGGCAGCGCCGCGATGCCCGCCGGCGCGATCGTCGCGGCCGCTGCCGGCACGCCGCTCGAAAACCGGGCGACCTTTGCCGCTTATGCGAACGGCGTTGGCCAACCGGCGCTGGCGATGCAGGTGCTGGGCGACGCCGCCGAGTCCGATCCGCCCAGCACCGCCAACGCCGATGCCAAGGCGGCGCGGGCCCAGGCGCAGCTGCTGCTCGGTCAGCGGGATGCGGCCGCCGCGACGATTGCAGCGGTGCTGGCGGCTGATCCGGACCAGCCGCGGGCGCTGGCGGTTCGCGCGTCGCTCCGGGCGGACGCCGGCGACCGGGATGGCGCGGTGGAGGACCTGCGTCACGTGCTGTCGACCGATCCCGACAATGCAAGCATCCGTCTGGCGCTGGCCGAGCAGCAGGCGGCGAGCGGCGACCGCGTGCTGGCGATCGCGACGCTCCACGACGGTCTGCACGACGCGGGCGCGGACCCGCGGCTTGCGACCCGGCTGGCGGAGACCCTGCGCGCGCAGGGCCAGAACGCCGAGGCGAAGGCGGTGATCGAGAGCTACGTGCGCAAAAACCCCTTTAGCCGGCGCCCGGCGGCGTAAACGCGGCGAGCGCTCCGCGCTGGCCTGGCTTGTTTGCGCCGGCTCAGGTCCAGCGCGCACCCGGAAGGCAGGCCCGCTCGCGCTCCGACAAGTCGGACAAGGCCGAGCGACAGGTGTTCAGCCGCAGGCGAACCTGGCGAAACACATGGCGGGGATGACGCGACGTGTACGTCAGGGATAGGGAAAGCCGGGCCTTCGACGTCGGCCGCGCAACCCGGTGGAACACCCTTGTCCCGTCAAAGGCGACAATCAGGCCCGCCGGCCCGTACGCGCTGTTCCAGCGCGCCTCCTCGACGGCGGACCGCATCGTCGCATCGCTGATATAGCCGGATCGGTAGACCAGCTGTGAACAGGCAAGCCGCGAGCGGGGGGCTTCGATATACTGAAAAGGCCCCCCGCCTTCCTCGACATTGTTCAGGTAAATAATGATCCGCAGCATCCGGTCATCCTCGATATCGAGGTGCCACTGGCGCGTTCCGCCCTTGAAGGAGCTGACATCTTCCCGCTTGAGGGAGCATCCCATGTAGAAGCAGCGCTCACCGATGTATTGCTCGGCGAGATCCAGCAGCGTGGAGTTCAGCCCCAGCCGGTAGGCCTCTCCGTCCTGGTTGCAGACCTCGTCCGATTCGAGGATGCCGTCGCCGTTCCATTCCCACCCGTCGACGCCGTTGGCGATCAGGCGCTCGATCGTCGTTGCATCGTTTCCGAGCAGTTCGGCCGCGGCGGGAAGAAGGTGAACTCCCCTGTCATCCACACCCGCCAGGACAGCTCCTGCTGCCGCGGAAAGATCGGTGTCGGGCCTGAAGTCACGCCGCCTGGCGGCCGAGGCCTGGCGGCGCAGCGTGTCAACGGGGGTCAGCCGAAGAACCCTGCTGCGAAGTGCGGCGCGATTGATCAGGTAGTTGAGCACACCCAAGCTCCGTCTTGCCGACCATCGGAGATCATCGATCCGTACCAGTACGCAAGGACTTGCTTGCTAACACGACTTGGCTTTTGTGCTCCTTGCGGGAACTGCCGGACCGGCGCCTAGATGCATGATCGAGCGGATTGCCCTGAAGGGCAACACCGACGGTGATTCCAGACCGGCGAACCACCTTGTTTTTGGAAACCTGCGGATGCGGCCTGCCAGAGGCTGAACCGCATCCGCGATCGTTCAATCAGGACTTCTCGCCGCCGCACCGGATTTAGGGGCGTAATCGGGGGCGTAGGTGATCTTGGCGCTGGCGCGCGCCTGTTCCACCTGCTTCTGCATCGCCTGCTCCACCTGCTGGCGACGCAACAGCTCGACCGCGGCGGGCCGCGCCTGCTCGGTCGGCACCGGCACTGCCTGAACCGAGCGGATGGCGTTTACCACGATCTGCCCGTTCTGCGGCACCACGAACGGCTCCCCGGGCGGCAGGGCGGCGATACGCGCGCCAACCTGGGGGGGTAGCGCCGCCGTGTCGAGCTGCGCCGTGCCGCGCTGGAACGCGATGCCCTGGTTCTTCAGCACCGCTTCCACCGCTTCCATCGTGCGGGCAGGCTTCAACTTGGCTTCCAGCGCCGGATCGGCCACCGCCTGGAACTGCAGCTGGTCGAGCTGGTAGCGCTTGCGCCCGGCGAACAGGCTGGGGTTTTGCGCCATGAACCGGTCGGCCGCGGCGGCATCGGGTACCGAGGTGGTCTTGGCGGCATTGCTCGCCAGCATGTTGATCAGCACCGCATCTTGCGCCTTCTGGATCTGCGCCAGATAGGTCGGTGACTTGTCCAACCCCTGTTCCTTGGCGCGACCGACCAGCAGCTTGCGGTTCACGATCTGCTGCAACAGCTGCGCCATCACCGCCTTGCGGTCGGCCCCTGGCGGGATCTGCTGGCCGTTGAGTTCTGCGTTGAGCTCGTTCTGCGTGATCTCCTGGCCGTTGACCACGGCCACCACCTGGCCGCCGACCTTTTTCTCGCAGCCACCCAGCAGCAGCATCGCCGAAGCCGCGCAAAGCGCCAGGCCCGTCTTGTTCACGCGCATTCCCCTCTTCCCCATTTCCTCTGCCCCGATCCTATTTCGCTGATGGTCCGAGCAGCACCCGCCGCATGTGCGGCCCCACGCTGCGAAACAGGTCGCGCGCGAAATCGTCCAGCAGCGGGACCTGGTTACCGTTCCCCGTGCTCGACAGCCGCACCAGCACCCCGTCGGGGATGATGCCGGCGAAGTTCTCCGCCGTCACCGCCAGCCGCTGCTCAGACCAGCGCGTGGGAAAATGACTGCCCAGCCGCGTCCAGTAGATCAGCTGTTCCCGGCGGACGTCCGTTTCGGCGACGATCTCGCGCGAGGGCACCGACAGGCCGGGCGCGAGCGGCACCGAATGCTGGTTCACCCGCGTCAGCCGATAGCCGGACGCGGGATAGCAGACCTCGGGCCGGTGGATCTGGATGGTGCCGTCCTGCGCGCCGCTATAGGCGATCAGCAGCATCACCGGCGCCTGCCCTTCGCGCACATAGGTGCGCGTCAGAAGCTGGCTGTAGATGCTGTCGCGCAGCTGGTCGGCGGGCGGCAGCACCAGGCCGCTTGCCGTGTTGAACTGCCAGCCGCCGATGCGGCGGGGAACCAGATTCTCTAGCTTCGCCGAACCGAGCAGGTTTTCGGGGTTCCGTGGCTTCAGCGCCAGTCCGGCGATCGCAGTGAGAAGAAACGTTCCGCCGATCAGCGTCTGGCGCCGCGACAGTTCCACGCGTCCCTGCGCTTCGCGCGCAATCCAGCGTTCGTCGTTCACGCCCCCGCCTCCTGCCCGGTCGAGGGCGCGCCGGTCCGGGATGCAGGGGCGAGCCGCTGGCGCAGCGGCGCCGCAAGGCTGTCCACAAGGAAGATGCCGAGGAGCGCGGTCAGGAACATGGTCATGCCCGCCGCCTCGTGAAAGAAGCCCTGCCCCGCCGCTTCACCGAAATGATAGGTGATCAGCAGCAGCAGCAGCACGCGGATCAGGTTAGCGAGGATCGCGACTGGCATGATGAAGGCGAGCAGCAGCACCATGTAGCGCCAATTCGCACTGTGCCGGACATAGGTGTAGAACAGCCCCAGCGCGGTGAGGCTGATGAGTGAGTTCAGCCCCGCGCACGCCGCCGCCACCAGCATGTCGTACTGCCCGATCTGGATGGACACGCCCGATCCCGCGACCGGGTAACCGAACAGGTGAAGCAGCGACACCGCCCATTGGGAGATGGCGATCTTGAGCGGCTGGGTCAGCATGGCGAACAGCGTGTCGGGCGGCGGAAAGGCGAACAGGAGGAAGAACAAGGGGAACCAAACCCGCTTCAGCGCCGCGGCACCCCACAGCGCCAGCGCGGCCGACAGCAGCAGCGCGACCATGGCCGCGCCCTCGATCTCCACCGTGCTGGTGACTTGCGCGAAGACGTAGAGCGGCACCAGCAGTGCGAAGAGGACCACGGCGACCACGGCCGAGCCCGGTCGCGCCAGCTGCCGGGCGGCGCCCCATTCGCGGCTGAGCAGCCACATCCCGATCGCCAGCACCATCGGCCCGTGCGCGCCTTGTTCCGTGGTCCAGCTCTCGCGCGCCACGTCCACCATCACCGGCGCGGCGAGCGCACACGTCCCCACCAGCAGGACCGGCGAAAGCGGCGGCCGCGTCAACTGCCGGAAAAGGCCGTTCCGGGCTCGGACCTCGACTGAAATAGGGCACCCCCGCCTGAGGCCATGGATCCGATCGTGCGCCGATCGCGTTATGCCCTACCGGTAAGCCGTGCCGACCGCAAGTTTGCCCGCCCTCACCGGGCTGCCCGTCCCGACTTGGTGCGTTCACCGTGTTCGGCAATCAATGGAATTGCTCGGGGAACCCGCTGGCTCTGAGCGCATGCTTGACTTTGCGCCATCATCCGCCGACGCGCCCGGCATGTCAGACAGCAGCAGCGCTTCGCCCCGTGATCGGCCAGGGCGCCCTGGTCGAGGCACCGGGCCGACCGCGGCCCGGATTGACGCGCTCTGGCGCAGGACGGTCGGCAACCCGTCGGCGATGATCATCGGCAACACGGCCGCGCAGAGCGCCCTGCGGCTCGCCAGCAACATCATCCTCGCCCGGCTGCTCGCCCCCAACGCCTTTGCCCTGACCGCGATCACCTCGCTGATCCTGACCGGCATCCAAATGGTGTCGGACGTCGGCATCGCGATCACCGCGCTGCGCGAAGGCGAAATGAGCCGGGCGGACGAGGATCGGCTCTGGTCGATGCAGCTGGTGCGCGGCGTGGGGGTCGGCGCGCTGGTCGCCGCGGCCGCCGTGCCGGTCGGCTGGATCTACGGCAACACGCAGCTGCGCGACGTGCTGTTCGCGCTGGCGCTGATGCCGGTGCTGGAGAACGCGCAAAGCCTTTATCCGGTGCTGTCCCTGACCCACCGCCGGCTGCTGCCGTCCACGCTGATCGAGCTGGGCGCGCGGGTGGTGGCGATGGTCACGTCCATCCTGGTCGCGCTGGTCAGCCCCACCGTGTGGGCGCTGGTGATCGGCACGCTGGTGGCGACGGGCCTGGGGACGCTCGCCGGCCACATCATGTCGGGCCGCTGGCCGCACTTCGTCCTCGACCGCGCCTATATCGCGCGGCAATGGCGCTTTTCGCGCTGGATCCAGTCCTCGTCCACGCTGACCTTCGTCGGCGGGCAGGTGGACAAGGCCGCGTTCCCGTTCCTGTTCGGCATGTCGGCGCTGGGCGTGTACGGGATCGGCGCCACGCTCGCCGGCATGCCCGCGCAGGTCACCCAGCGCTGGAGCGGCAGCGTCTTCTACCCCCTCGCGGTGAAGATGTTGCGCGGCGAGGGGGCGGCGCGCGCGAAGCTGATGGCGGTCCGTACCACCATGCTGCTGTACACCGCGATCGCGGCGGTGGCGGTGATGGCGGTCGCCCCGGCCTTTTTCCTGCTGTTGTACGAGCCCCGCTACCACGCCGCGGCCGCCATTGCGGCGATCCTGGCGGCGGGCACCTTTTTCGACGTCGCCGAATCCAGCCTGCGCCATTTTCCGCTGGTGGAAGGCACCCCGCATTTCGAGGTGTTGACGGTGCTGGTCCGGCTGGCCGCGTTCGCCGCCGCGGTGGGGGTCGTGTACCTGACCGGCGCGGGCGTCGCCGGCTATGCGTTGAGCTATGTCGCGGGGCTCGCCGCCAGCCACCTGTTCATGCTGGGGGTTTGCGTCCGGCGCGGCTATCTGCGTCCCGGTTTCGACCTCCTGCTGACGGGCATGCTCGTCGGGGCGGGGCTGCTCGTCAACGCGTTGCCGTTGAGGCGGGCGAGCACGGGCGGGCTGGTGGCGGAGGGTTTCACGGTCGCCGCGCTCGCCGGGGTGGCCATCCTCCTTGTTTATCTGCGCCGCGGCCTGCCGTCATTGCCCGCCGAACCTGCGCCCGAAACGCTGCGCGAGATGGCGGAAGAAGAGCTCGGCATCCGGGTCGAGCGGCCCTGAGGCCACCCGGCCGGATCGGCCGGGTCATCGGTTCAGGCGAGCGCTGCCGCCCGTCAGGCCGAACCCGACAATGGTCAGTGCCCAGCTGGCCGCCTCGGGCAGCACTGTTAGCACGAGCTGCTCCGTCGCCAGCAGACTCGACGGCGCCACGTCCGTCGTCCGCGCCGACTGTCCTCAAGTTAGCGAGGAAGGCTTGGCAGCAGGCGGTTCGCTGCCAGCGCGATACAGGAATGACATCAGTTCATGAAGGCAGGCGGGAGCGACCCTGGCGAGTTGCTCCCGCCTGCCGGCCCATCAGGCGGTGGCGAGAACGCGGCGGCCACTGCGACGACGCATTGCGCCGCCGACCATGCCGAAGCCGCCGATCATCAGGGCCCAGCTCGCCGGCTCGGGCACGGCGGCGGCATCGGCCAGTACGACATTGTCGAACTGCACGCCCGATCCGGTCACCGGCTTCCAGCGCACGGCGGTAACCGGCGCGAGGTCAAAGGCGAAGGTGGTGGGAAGATAAGCGCCGTCGGTGCTGAAGATCCGGCTGTCGGTGCCGGTCGTGCCGTCGGCAAAGGTGAAGGTGAAGTTCACCGCCGTGGAAAAGGGCTGGTAGATCCCGTTGTCGAGAAATTCCGAGAAATCGATCGACTGAAACAGGAACGCCGCACCGCTGTCTTGCGTCAGCGTCACGTCGGTGGAGACATATTGGGTGGCGAGCGCCCCGCCGACCTTGTCCACGCTATGGTACGGAGCGACGCCCAGGAAGCAGCCCATGTTCGCCACGCCCAGACTGCGCTGGCAGCTCGCCGCGCGTAGGGTGAAGCCATCTTCCGAATATGGACCCTGAACATAGGTCACGCTGGTCCGGCTGCTGCTGCGCAGCGTGTCGAAATCGAGCACGGTGGTCGCCGCCTGTGCCGCAGGAGCGATGAGGGCGACGGCCAAAGCCGCGCCGATCAGATAGGATTGGGTCATGCGAATACTCCCTGAACCGCTGCCCGTCCTCCTGTCGGAGGGGAGCCTATGGTGATCCGGGACGGTCACGCTGGCGCGCTTCGGCCGAAGCGCGCCAGGCTGCCGTCCCCAGATCGGGAGTTCGGTTAACGAAGCGCCAAGTCAGTTCAGTGACAGGAGAGACCTGCCGTCCGGCGTTGGTACGATCACGGGCCGGCGCTTTCGGGGAAAAGAAGCGCGGTGGACAGGTGATGACCCCCATCGGGTGCATCCGCACACTCCTTTCAGAGTGCGAAAGGACACTCCTGTGAGCCGGATGTCTCGCCTGCCATCGCCGCTGCCGCAACACGGGTCAGGCCGGACGCGTATGTACGAACCGGGGGCCCGCCCCGGTCGGCGGGCTCCCCGGACGCGTTCAGGCGAGCGCCGCCCGCCCCTGCGCCTTGCCCTTCGACCGACGGCTGCGGCGCATCGCCCCGCCCGCCAAGCCGAAGCCGCCGATCATCATCGCCCAGGACGCGGGCTCGGGCACCGCCGCGACCTGTTCCGACACGGTGATCGACGACAGCTTGAATCCGTCGTCCCGGTCGAGCAGCGGGGTGAACGCCGCGCCGACCAGCCATTTGGAAGACGCGGTGGTGGCGCCGGTGGCGCGTGACACGCCGGAACCGCCCGCCGCCACACCGTCCCACGTCCAAGGAACGGTATAGTAGCTCGAGAAGCCGGTTGTTGAGTCCCAGGTCGAGGTGATGAACTTGGACGCGTCATCCCAGGCAGCGTCGTTGTCCACGATGCCGTTGATGCCGTAGCTGCTGGTCTTGATCAAATCGAGCGTCACCGGGCGGTTGAACTCGAGCATCAGGAAATCGGTGTAGCCGCCGGCGTTGTCGATCTGGTGCAACCCGTTCGCACCCCTGGCGTCGCCGAGGCCGGTGACGCCCAGCCCGCCCGAATAGGCTCCGAGGTAGGCCGAGGTGATCGCATTGGTGAAAAGATTCGACTGCCAGGCCGTGACGCTCAGCTTGAGGGTCGAGGTCTTGTTCGTGTTAAAGCCGATCGCGTTCCCGTAGTTTCCCATCTCGGCGGTGTTGCCCACCGTGCGGAAAGTGTAGCTGATCGGCGTCGCCGCATGGGCCGGGCCCGCCGCCGCCAGCATCGCCGCGACCGCCGTCAGTGCCAGTTTCCCCTTCATGATCGTCTCCCCGCATGTTGTTTGCACTCCGGCGGGCGTAACCGGTCGCACGCGGGGGCGAGAAGATTACTAGATGGTTAATCTTGGCGGCTCTGTACTTTATTTCGAAAAAGTCTGTCGAAAAGGACTCGTTGTACCATTTTGGGAAGTATCTTCCGGATGTTTTCGGTCCACCTTGTCGCTTTCCCTTGGGCGCCAAACTTGCTTGCTTGGGATGCTGCATGCAGCGCCGGTCGGAACGGGAACTCCGACCGGATTCGCCGACTCGCGGCGTCCGGACGGCAGCGAGCCGCGCTCGCACCACCGCGGACGGGAGGGATCAGCCCGACAATCGGGGTTTCAGGACTCGCGCCGTGTCCGCTGTGTTCGGCGACATCGCCACGGCATATAGCTGGGATCGATTGACGCCGAAGCTGTGAACCCGCGTCCATATCGCTCCGTCCTTTGACGCTTCCGCATGAACGCCCGTTTCGGCACGACGCAGGCGAATGCGGTCGCCGGCCGCGAGCGCCAGCGGCGTGCCGTTGATGGTGCTCGCAGCACCATTGACCAGAATGGACAGGCTGCCCGAGTTCGGGCTGTTCAGGTTGAAGCCGCCGTCGATGTAGGCCCCGCACGTGATCGACGTGTAGTTTTCGAACGTCGCGGCGGGCTGGAGTCCGATGAGGGGTCCGTTCTTGGCGAAGCTCGGTACGATCATTTCCAGCCAGCCGACCGCCCCCGCCCCCAGGCTGACGGTGCCGACGCCTCGCCCGGCGCTCGGCCCATAACCGGCATTGGCCGTCGCGGAATATGTCCACCCCGCCGCGGCGTCTCCCGTTTCGGTCATGTTTGCCAGGCTGCCGAGACGAAGATTATTGCCCGCCTCGACACCATAAGGCCGCAACGTCGGATGCGCCTGCGCCAAGGCCCTGACCGCTACGGCATAGGTCGGCGCCAGCGCATCCTGTCCCGCGGCGGTCGGGTGAACGCCATCGGCGTACAGCGCCATGTTGCTCGTGGGATCGGCCGCATCGCCCATTGTGGCATGCCCGGCCAAGTCCATGACGTAATCGGCTCCCGCCCCGTTCGCGCGCACCTTGCCGTTGTACGAGAGGCGCTGCGCCTCCTGCGCAGCCGACCAGCCAAACACGCCCGCTTTGCGAGGCAGCAGCGTCGCCACGACGACATAAAAACCCTGCGCCTTGAGCGCGGCGACGATCGGCGTCGTGGCACCGGCGTACAGGCGGTCCGCCGACAGGCTGCCGCCATTGTCCGCCAGGTCGTTGGTGCCACCCTGAACGATCGCGATGGCCGTCGTCGTGGTCGATCGCGCCGCAGCGACACTGCCCCAGTAAACCCGGTCAAGGCTGGCGGTCAGTGGCTCCCCCGAGACGCCGGTGTTCAGGACGGTCACACCGCTGCCCAGGCTCATGCCGCCGATCGCCGTGTGACCGTTGGCGAGTTCACCAGCCATGACGCTATCGCCGATCCCGACAACCGATGCAGCGACGCCAGTCGCTGGGGCCAGTGCCGGGACCACGCCGGACGGCAGCAGCCCAACGGTCCGCAACCCGGCCACCAGCGTCGCGGCCGCGCCGATCGCCGCGCGCGCCTGCGCGTCGGTGAACCCGCCCGCGCCGATCGCCCGCGCCACAACCGCCTCGGTCAGCGCGCCACCGCCGCCGCCGATCCCGACCCCCAGGCCGATCCCGATCCCCGGCATTAGAGCAGCGCCAGCAGGTCGGTGGCGGTGGTGCCGGTCGCCGCGACGCGCCGCGCGCGCACGGGCAGCAGCGATCCTGACGGCAGGTTCCTGAACACCACGCCCGCCGCCCCCGCCGGCGCATCGACCGCGACCAGCGTCACGTCACCGCCCGTCCCGACATAGATGCCCTTGGGCGTATCGGGCAGGTCGGCCGTGTCGCTCGGCGTCAGCGGGAGGACATGGCGCGCTGGGGCATTGGCGCTGTCGGCATAGCCGCCGAACTTGTCAAACATATCGCGGGTCTCCGATCACTGGTTGGCGTGAGTCGGTGTTCCATCTATGTTCCGCGCGGCCTGTAGGACAGCATTATTTCTGACGTGCACGCTGTAGGCTTAACACCCTGTTTACCATCGTGGGCCGATGGTCGGCGCCATAACGGCTCTCCATGCAAAGGCCTGCCATGCACCTTCCCCATGACGGCGACGAACGGCTTCGGGCCGCCTTCCCTCCCGAGGCACCCGACGCAGCCGAACCGACGCTAGAGCCGACGGTCGATCCCGACACCGGCGTTCACGCGCTGGCCGCCTTGTTCGCGATCCATCGCCGTGCGGTCGATCCGGGGCAGCTGCGCCACGACCTGGGGCAACCCGATCCGTTGACCGCCACCGACGTGATCCGGCTCGCGCGCCGTCAACCGGGCGTGCGCGCCCGCGTCGTGCAGGTGGAGCCCGGCCGCCTCTCACGCCAGCCGCTGCCCGCACTCGGCCATGGGCCGCAAGGGTGGTTCGTGATCGGCCGGCTGGTCGAGGACGGCGTGCTGATCCAGCGGCCCGGCCGGCCGGTGGAGAAGGTCAATCGCGAACGGCTGGACGAGCTCTGGTCGGGCGAGCTGGTGCTGGTCGCCACGCGCGAGCCGGCGGGCGGCACCGCGCGGTTCGGCTTCAACTGGTTCATTCCCCAGATCGTGCGCTACCGCCGGCTGATCGGCGAGGTGCTGCTGGTCACCTGCGTACTCAACCTGCTCGGCCTCGCCTCGCCGCTGCTGTTCCAGAACGTGATCGACAAGGTGCTCCAGCACAATGCGGTCTCGACCCTCAACGTGCTCGCGATCGGTTTCGTCGCCGTGGCGGTGTGGGAAGCGGCGTTCGGCTGGATCCGCACCCGCGTCTACGCCGAAACCAGTCAGAAAATCGACGTGGAGCTGGGCGCGCGCGTGTTCCGCCACCTGCTCGCGCTGCCGCTCGATTACTTCGAACGCCGCCGCGTCGGCGACACCGTAACCCGGGTGCGCCAGCTCGAGACGATCCGCGAATTCCTGACCAACGCGTCGCTGACGGTGCTGGTCGATCCCCTGTTCACCGCCATCTTCATGGTCGCGATGATCGTCTATTCGCCGGCGCTGTTCGGCATCGTCGCGGTCAGCCTGATGGGCTATCTCGCGGTGTCGGTGACGCTGACCCGTCCGTTGCGCGAACGGGTGGAACAGAAGTTCGAACGCGGCGCGGCCAGCAATGCGCTGCTCACCGAAAGCGTGTCGGGCATCCAGACGGTGAAGGCCGCCGCCGTCGAGCCGCAATGGCAGGACGGCTGGGAACGGCAGATCGCCGCCTACAGCGCCGCATCCCTGCGCGTCACCGCCCTGTCGTCGACGGGCAGCCAGCTGGTCGAGCTGATCTCCAAACTGTGCTTCGCCGCCATCCTGTTCTTCGGCGCAAAGCAGGTGATGGGCGGCGCGATGACCGTGGGCGCGCTGGTCGCGTTCAACATGTTCGCACAGCGCGTGTCCGGGCCCGTCATCCGCATGGCGCAGATCTGGCAGGATTTCCAGCAGGTGCGCATCTCCGTGGAGCGGCTGGGCGACATCCTCAACCATCCGGTCGAGCGCCAGGCCGGCGCCAATGCCGACATGCCCGCGATGAAGGGCGCGATCTCGTTCGAGGGGGTCCGCTTCCGCTACGCCCCCGATCTCGCCCCCGCGATCAACGACGTGACCTTCAACGTGCCCGCCGGCATGTCGATCGGCATTGTCGGCTCGTCCGGATCGGGCAAGTCGACGCTGACCAAGCTGCTGCAACGGCTGTACACCGCGGAGGCGGGCCGCGTGGCGGTGGACGGCGTCGACGTCGCGCAGGCGGACCCCGCCTGGCTGCGCCGCCACATCGGCGTGGTGCTGCAGGAGAATATTCTGTTCAACCGCACCATCCGCGACAACATCGCGCTCGCCAATCCCGCCATGCCGTTCGGCCGCGTGATCCGCGCGGCGCAGCTTGCCGGCGCGCACGACTTCATCACCGAACAGCCGCAGGGCTACGACACCCCGATCGTGGAGCGCGGCGTCAACCTGTCGGGCGGGCAGCGCCAGCGCATCGCCATCGCGCGCGCGCTGGTCACCGATCCGCGCATCCTGATCCTCGACGAGGCGACGAGCGCGCTCGACGCCGAAAGCGAGGAGATCATCCGCCGCAACCTCAAGGCGATCGCCAAGGGCCGCACCGTGCTCATCATCGCCCATCGCCTGTCCGCGGTGCGCGACTGCGACCGCATCATCACGCTGGAACGCGGCCGCATCGTCGAGGGCGGCACCCATGCCGAGCTCATCGCCAGGGGCGGCCGCTACGCCGAACTTCACCGCCGCCAGGCGGGCACCGATCAGAATGCCGGCGTCGCCGGCCGGGAGAATATCGCCGCATGAACGCCATCACCACCAACTGGTCGCTGGTCCGCGCCGCACTGGCGGAGGACCGCCGCAGCCAGGCCAGCCGCCTGCGCGTCGATGACGCCGCCTTTCTTCCCGCCGCGCTGGAGGTGATCGAGCGGCCGGTGTCCCCCACCGCGCGGCTGACGGGCCGGGTGCTGGCGGCCGGCGTCGCGACGCTCGCGCTGTGGCTGACGTTCGGCAAGACGGAGATCGTCGCCGCCGCGACCGGGCAAATCGTGCCGGTGGGGCAGGTGCAGCTGGTGCAGCCGGCCGAGACGGGCGTGGTGCGCCGCATCCTGGTTCACGACGGCGACCATGTGGTGAAGGGCCAGCCGCTGGTGCTGCTCGACCCCACCATGTCCGCGGCCGAGGCGATGCAGGCGGCGAAGGCCTATGAAACCGCCGCTTTCGACGCGGCCCGCGCCCGCGCGGTGATCGATGCGCTGAACGGCCTGCCGCTTCGGCTACAGGTGCCGGCGGGCAGCGATCCCGCCACCGTAGCCGCCCAGCAGGATCTCGCCCGCGCCCGCCTCGCCGATGCCCGTGCGTCGATCGCAACGGCCGCAGCGGGCGGCGCGGTCGCCCGTGCCGACATCGACGCCGCCCGCTCCGAGGTCGCCCGGCTGAATCGCTCTCTGCCGCTGCTGGACCAACAGATCGCCGCCAACGAGCAGCTGCTGGCAAACGGCTATGTGTCCAGGCTGCGCGTGCTCGACATGCGCCGCCAGCGCATTTCGGAATCGGGCGCACGCGACGCGGCGCTGGTCGCGATCCGGCGCGCCGCCGCCACGGCCGGCAGCGCCGCCGCGACGGCCGGCAAGGCACGCGCCGACGTCCGTGCCGGGCTCTATGACGAATTGGTCAAGGCGGAAGGCGACATGCGCCTGCGCCAGGAAGAGATGAACAAGGCGCGCGCCCGCTCGGGATTCCAGGCGCTGCGCGCGCCCGTCACCGGCACCGTCGGCCAGTTGTCGCTGCACACGGAGGGCGGCGTGGTGGAGGCGGCCAAGCCGATCATGACGGTGGTCCCATCCGACGGCAAGCTGATCGCCGAAGTGAAGCTGCTCAACCGCGACGCGGGGTTCGTCCAGCCGGGCCAGCCAGCACAGGTGAAGCTGGAGGCATTTCCCTTCAGCCGCTACGGCACCGTGCCCGGCCGGGTGGTGAGCATCAGCCCCGACGCCGTGCCCGACGAGAAGCTGGGGCCAGTCTATGTGGTGCGCGTGTCGCTTGACCATTCGGCGATCGACCGCGGCGACCACCCCGTCGCGCTCACCCCCGGCATGACCGCCACCGCCGACATCGTCACCGGTCGCCGGACCTATCTCAGCTACCTGACCAGTCCGGTTGCCGAAGCCAGTGGAGCCGCGCTTCGGGAGCGGTAACGCGTCCCAAAACGGGAAGCATCCCCCGAGTCGAGATCGCGGCGGTTAGCGTCTACCTTGAAAAGTACAAAGAAGTCGTTACCGCTGCCAGCTATCATCGGGGAGGGTACTATGAAATCAATACTTGCACTTGCCATCGCGTCCACTGTCGCGTTCTCTGCTCCGGCATCGGCCGCGACGGTTGTTGTGAACAGCGTCTCGGGTCTTCCGACCTCTACCAGCTGGGGAACCTACCCTGGCGAGAACACCGGCGGGGGCACCGCGGTCGTCAGCACCACCGCCGCGCGATCGGGCAACGGCTCGCTGGAACTGCGGGGCGACCGCACGCGCACGCAGCTCGGCATTCAATACTCCCAGCCGTTCTTTCCGGCTTACGACCGTACCGACATCGGCGCGCTGTCCAACGTCACCGGTCTCACCTTCGATTGGCGGATCGCGGGTGATTCCAGCAATCCGTACAACGTGGATTATACGCCGGCGCTTCGCCTCCTCATCCTGGACGGCGACACGCGCAAGGAGCTGATCTGGGAAGGCGCCTACAACAACGTCTACGGTCTGCAGACCGTGCCGGACACGTGGTATTCGTCGTCGGTCGACGACAGGTTCTACATCACCGGTGGTAGCGTGAACGCCGGCCAGACGATCGCGCAATGGGCCGCGCAGCTCACCGGCGCGCGGGTGCAGGGCTTTTCGGTCGGGATCGGCAGTGGCGCGACGACCGGCTATCACGCGTTCGCCGACAACGTGACCTACTCGACCACGGCCGGCAGCACGACGTACAATTTCGAATCGGCTGCGGCGTCAGCGGTTCCGGAGCCTGCGACCTGGGCGATGATGCTCGTGGGCGTCGGAATGGTCGGTGCCTCGGCACGTCGCCGTCGCAAGGTGGCGAAGATCGCCTTCGCCTGATCCGTCACGCGGAAACATGCAAAAGGCCGCTGTTCGAAAGGGCGGCGGCCTTTAGCCGTTTGGGGCAATGCCTCAAGCGCGTGAAGCTGCACTTCGGCAGCGGCAGCCCCGGACTGGTCTCGGCGCCCTTTTTCGAGCGCACCCCTTGCTACAAGCTGCAGCACCGGCCGATCGCATTTGCCGATCATAACCCTTGCAATTGCCGCCACGATCCTGCGGAACGGCTGCCATGATCGCTCACTTGCTCCTTCTGATAACGACTCTGCTGGGGGCATTCGGCGTTTCCGCCGTCTCCCCGCCAACTACCGTTGCGGAACAGGCAAGCGTAAGACCCAAGGTCCAGTCGACCCGGATCGGGATGAACCTCGCCGCGAATACATATTATGCGACGGAATTTCCGTTTATCGACCGGATGAAGAGTGCGGGAGGCTGGGTAGCCAATGGCGCCACCGAACCCCTCAAGCTTACCGACGAAGGCTATCCGACTCGGATCCCGGCGGGCGCGAAAGACGTCTACACCATGGTCGGCCTGGACCCTCACCCTGGTGATTATGTACTGACCTATGAGGGAGGCGGCGGCTTCTTTCTCGCTGGCGCCAAGATCAAGCAACAAAAGGCCGGGCGGATCGAGTTCCATTACGACCAGCCCCGCAACCAGATGCTGCTGGCAACCGGCAACGTCAACGATCTGCGCAATGTGCGGATTTTCAGGGCCGAGCACGAGAAGCTGCTCGCGGCAGGCGAGATCTTCAATCCCGAGTTCGTGAGCAAGATCGCCGCGTTCGACACGTTGCGCTACATGGACTGGATCAACACCAACGCGACCAACGTCGCGCATTGGGCGGATCGCACCACACCGGCCTACCGGACCTGGCAGACGTCGGGCGACACCAGCATGCCCATCGAGGTCATGGTGGCGCTCGCCAACAAGACCAAGACGAACATGTGGCTGAACGTGCCGACCAAGGCGGACGACGATTACGTCCGGCGGATGATGGCCTATGTCCGGGACCACCTCGAGCCCGCCCTGCGCGTCCATGTCGAATATTCAAACGAGGTCTGGAACTGGGGCTTCCAGCAGGCGGCCTATTCGCACGTCGAGGCGGCCAAGCTGTGGGGACAGGACGCCAATGGCGACGGCCGCATCGACCCGGTCGACAAGGCCGAACAATATGGCCTGGGCTGGGTGACGTGGTACGGCTATCGCTCGGCTCAGGTGGCCCGCATCGCCCTCGACACCCTGGGCACTAGGGCCCTGCCCGTGCTGGCCACCCAAACGGCGTATCTGGGACTGGAGAAGTCCATTGTGGACGGGGTTTCCCGCTCCGGCCTCGGCAAACCCTCCGACCTGTTCCGCGAATATGCCGTCACCACCTATTTCGACGGCATGCTGCGCGGCGCGAACGACGCCGACCGGGCCACCATCCTGTCCTGGGCGCGTGGCGGCGATGCTGGCGTGACCGCGGCTTTCGCGACACTCAGGGACGGAACCGGCCTGACCGCCAAGGACGAGGGCTCGCTCGCCTATATGGCCAAAACCTACGCCTATCAGGCGGACGTGGCGCGCCGAAACGGGCTCAGCCTGGTGGCCTATGAGGGCGGCATTGACCTGAGCGCGGCCCTGGGCTCGCAGGGCGAGGACGTCGCCGCCCTGTTCCGGCGCATGCAGGCCGACCCGCGCATGGGCCCGGTGTACACGCAGATGGCGTCCGATTTCGGTGCGGCCGGCGGTACGCTGCTCAACCCCCTGATCGACGTGGACGCAGGGCTGTATGGCACGCTGAAGTCGATCTACGACAAGGGCAGCCCCGCATGGGATGCACTGGTGGCGGCGCAAAGGCGGGCAAGGGCCGAAGCGCTCCCGCTTGTGAAGCCGGCAAGCTGACCTGAGGGCCCCCTGCCCAGCACATGCTCGCTCCTTGACAGAAGCTTCCGTTTCGGCCTGAACGGCCATCACTCCGGCCACAACGTTCAGCTCGAAGGGTAGGCATGGCAAGCCGGACGATCACCGCTGGCCAGGGCACGACACCTCTCGACGATGGCCGATACCGAACGCTGGACATGCTGCGGGGGGTCGCGGCGGTGACGGTGGTCCTGTACCATGAGGCGGACGCCTACCGATTTGGTGGCTGGCGTCCCGGTTTCTCGTTCCTCGCCGTTGACCTGTTCTTCTGCCTCAGTGGCTTCGTCATTGCCCGGAGCAACGACAGGCGGTTCGCCGCTGGCCTGACGGTGGGAGCCTTCATGTCGAGGCGCCTGTATCGGCTCGCCCCCTTGCACCTGCTCGGCTGGCTGCTCGCGTTACTGACGCTGCTCATCCCTTCCGTGCGCGAGGGCGCGGGCGGACCGTCGCTCGCCCCCACGCTGGCGACGAACTTACTGCTGCTTCCGGGCGCCCTGCCCGTTCTTTTCCCGCTCAATCCGCCCGGCTGGTCGCTGTTTCAGGAGCTTTGGGTGGCTAACCTGCTTTACGCGCTTCTGTGGCACCGGCTGCGGCCGGCGATCCTGGGCCTGCTGGTCGTCCTTGCGACGGGGGGGCTGCTGTTTGCTGCGCGTTTCTACCATGGCGCTAATGTGGGGTTTGAGTATGCGTCGGCGGGTGGCGGCTTCGCCCGTGCGCTGTTCTCCTTCTTCGTCGGCGTGGCGCTCGCACGGCTGCATTCGCATCGGCCTGCCAGGTTCCAGGTTCCGGCGATCTGGCTGTGCGCGGCGCTCGTCGCGCTGCTGTCCCTGCCGATCAGCGGCCGGCCGGCGACGGCGTACCAGCTGTTCTGCATCGTGGTCGGCTTTCCGGCGCTGATCTACTGGGGCGCCAGCGCCAGGGAACGCCGGCCCGCGATCGGTATCGCGCTGGGGGAGGCCTCCTATGCCGCCTATGTCACACACTGGCCGCTGCTGGCGTTCGTCGCCTGGGGATGGAGAACGGGGCTGATTGGCGCCGGACCCGGCCCCGTGCTTCAGCTCACCGTGGCAGCAGCGATCATCGCCGCATCGTTCAGCGTGCACCACCTGCTGGATCAGCCGATCAGGAACGGGATAACGCGGGGCAGGAACCGGGCGTGACAATAGCGAGCGCATCGGCAGGTCTTGCGCTCTGTTGGCGATCATCCCGGCACCCGGGCCCTGAGACGCGGAGGCAAGCCATCACCGCTGCATTGAGCGTCGGCGGTCGGGATGGTAGCGCGGGCACGGCGTTGCGGACGGGGACAGGCGGTTGCGGAAGAACGACATCAGGGTTCATGTCCAACTTGGCTATGGGTTCGACGCGCAAGTGGCGAAGGAGCGTTACCGCCGTGGCGAAACCAACGATTACACGCCCTATGGCTTTCACCTCGCCGAATGCCCGGGCGTTGCCGTACGCTTTTCCTCCGACGCGCTGGGGGTCCCGCGCAACCGGCTGATCCACGCCGTGAACAACCGGCTCGGCTTTCACATCGACCATGCTTGGAACAACCGGCGGGCGATTGCGGATGCCGATGTCGTCTGGACCATGAGCGAGAACGAGGCGCTCGCGGTGGCGGCGCTGATGATGTTGCGGGTCGTGCCGCGGCGCCCGATCATCGGCGGTGCTATCTGGTTGTTCAACAACTGGGACCGCATGCCGCGCGTCCGGCAGGCACTGTTCCGGCGCTTGTCCGGCTACATAGACGTGCTGACGGTTCATTCCGCGGCCTGCCTGGACGTTGTCGCGCGCGCGAGGCTCAGGACCTCCGTCGAGCTCAGCCCGTTCGGCATCAACGCGGAACTCTACACCCCGCTGCCCCAAAGGCCGAGCCCGCCTGTCGGGCCCATCCACGTCCTGGCGGCCGGCAACGACCGGACCCGCGACTGGGGGACGTTGCTGGAAGCGTTCGGCAATGACCCCCGGTTTATCGTTTCGGCCTGGACGCCGGCGCTGAACGCGGCCGATACCGATCGGATCGGCAATCTGCGCCTCCCCAAGCCGCCCACCAACAAGGCCATGCTGGAGATGTTCGCCGACGCCGACGTGATCGTTGTGCCGATGTTCCCTAACGTGTTTTCCGGCATCACCGTCGCGCTGGAGGCCGCGGCGCTCGGCCGGCCCGTGATCTCGTCGGCGACGGGCGGGGTACCCACCTATTTTTCGGAAGACGAGGTACTTTATGTGCCCACCGACGATCCCGCCGCGCTGCGGGAGGCGGCGCTGGAGGCGCGGACCCCCCGCTTTGCCGCCATGGCCGCGCGCGCGCAGGCCCGGTTCGGCAAGGGCGATTATACGACGGGCGCGATGATCGAGCGTTATCTCGCGCTCACCGCCCGCATTCTCAGGCGATAGCGGGCGACCGCGCTTTCGGCGGTTCTTTCGCGGGGCCTGGACCGGGAATAGCGATAGGAACCGGCGACGGGCGCGCCGCGATCCCGGTGCGACGACCGATCGCCAGGCACGGGGCGGCGAGGCCCAGGGCGATGATCGGCCATGTCAGGTTGCGGTCCCCTGTCGAGGTGAAGATCAAGGCGACGTTGGCGGGCACCAGGATCGCCGCGGGCACGACGGATAACAAGGAGCGGTCCCGGCGCTGTCCCCATCCTTCAACAATGGGCATCAGCCATGCGCAGCACCAGAACAGAAACAACGGCACTCCCGCCGCCATGGCGACGAACAGGTGGCCGTTGACGAAATCAACGATGTGCTCGCCCTGCGTCAGATCAGCTAGGTGATTGACCAGATACTCGGGCGGCTGGCCCAGCAGGGGATGGCTGCGGACCTCGTCCATGCCGCGCGTGAACAGCCGCTGGCGATATTCGATGTTGCCACTCGCCGCTGCGCCTTGCCCGGCCATCTGCGCCAGTCGACTGCTGCCGGAGGCCAACGCCGCCGCCCATCCCGCCGTCGCGCCGCCCGCCAGCAGCGCCACCCTGCCCCAGTGTCCGCGCCAGGCGGCGACGAACAATAGCCCGGCAACAGCGGCCACCCAGCCGCCGCGCGACTGGGTCATGACTAGCCCGCCGACCAGCGTCGCCAGCACCGTCCAGAAACCCAGCGGGCGGAAATGGCGCCGCAGAAGCGGCAGCAATGTCACGACCACCGCCAGGAACAATCCGCCGGCGCTGTAATCGACCATGGAACCACCGGTGCGCAGGAACCCGGCCCGCATCGAAAGTGAAGCGCTCCCGAGTCCGAAGCTGACGTGCAGCGCCTGGTTGTAACCCTCGAACAATACCCAGTGCCGGCGCGCCTGGAACAGGGCGACGACAGCCATGATTGTGGCGCCCAGGCACAGGCGCAGCAGCATCCGCTCGAGGTCCGCCGCGCTTCGCCCGGCCCGGCTGACCAGCAGGTACGGGCCGGCAAAGGCCAACAGGTAAATTACCAATCCGCGCAGCAGAAGGGTGGGACTGCCATTGCGGTTGTACATGAAAATGAACAGGACCACGAGCGCCCACATCGCCATGTCGTAACGAGGCAACGTCGGCGCGCGCTTCCCACCCGTCACCGCGGCACCGATCAGCGCGCCCAGCCCCATGGCGGCCACCGTCGAGACCGCAAGCAGGTATATTCCTCCCACCCCCGTTTCCCGGGTCAGGACAGGCATCAGCGGTAGCAGGAACAGGTAAACGCCCGCCAGTTCGGGGCGAGAGCGCGAATTGAACGCCACCACCAGCACCAGATACAGGCAGAACAGGAAAATATTGCCGCAGAACAGCGCCACCACCGGCGTGACCAGCGCCAGCGCGGCGAGCTTGCCCGACACCAGCCCGCGATGCCGTGGCGCCAGTGCCCAGCGGAACAACAGCAGGCCGACCACCATCAGCACGTCGATGAAGAACAAGGTCTTGAGAAAATAGAACATCGGTTTTCCCGGGCGCGGCGTTCGCCCATTCTGGCACGCACATCCGACGTTCCCGGTATCGGCGTCGCCATGCATCGACCCGGGAGCGCCGTCTTACCCCATCGGCACGCGGTGTCCAGATGGCGGAACCGACCTGCACCAATTCGAGAAGCGCGGAACCTTGCGCAGTCACTTCGGGATCGGCAGAGCGGCGCGGGGGGAACGCAATGACCGGACGGGAATGGTGGAACGGCCGCTGGACGCTGGCGCTGGCGGCACTCGCGACCGCCGTGCCGCTGCTCTGGCCGCGCATCCCGCCCCTCGCCGACGTACCGGGCCACATGGCGAGCTATCATGTATCGACGGCGCTCTACCATTCGGCCGCGCTGCAACGCTTTTTCGACTTCCATTGGCAGCTGATCGGCAACCTCGGCGTCGACTTGGGCGTCGTGCCGGTGTCGGCTCTGGTCGGCGTCGAGCTGGCAACCAAGCTTCTCGTGCTCGCCATTCCGGTGCTGACCGCACTCGGCCTGCTGCTGATCGCGCGTGAAGCGCACGATCGCCTGCCGGCCACCGCGCTCGCCGCGCTGCCGCTGGTCTACAACCACCCGTTCATCTTCGGGTTCATCAACTATTCCCTGTCGGCCGCGCTTGCGCTGCTCGGCCTCGCCCTGTGGCTGCGCTGGCCGGCGGGGCGGCGTCCGCTCGTTCGTGCGGCGACGTTCGCAGGTGTGGCCGCGGTCGTGTGGCTCGCCCACGCGATCGGCTGGGTGATGCTGGGCGCCATGTGCGGCGCGGCCGAGCTTGCCGCCCGCCGCGCGGGCGGCGCGACATGGCCGCGCGCTCTGATTGGCACGGTCGTCACCTGCCTCAGCCTGCTGGCCCCGGTCGTCCTGATCGCGCTGGGGCCGCATGCCGATCATTCCAGCTCGGAAGGCTGGCTCGCCTGGCATGACCTGGCGAGGGGCGGCATCGAGATGCTCCGCGACCGCTGGCTGGGTTGGGACCTCGGCTCCACCGCGGTGCTGCTGGCGCTGGTCGCCGCGGCGCTGGTCCGGCTGGGCGGGCTTCGCCTGGCCTCACCCGCCATCTGGCCGGCGCTGGCGCTCGCCGCGCTGTTCCTGCTGACGCCGCTCCAGATCAACGGGGCGATGTTCGTCAACACCCGGATCGCGCCCTACGCGCTGGCGCTGGCAATCGTGGCGATCGATGCGTCCGCCCTGTCGTCCTCCCGCCGCGCCGCGTTGGCGCTCGCGGCCGGGCTGTTCTGCGCGGGCCGGCTCCTCGGCAATACGGTGAGCTTCGGCCTTTACGATGCCAGCTACACCCGCGAGCTGGCCGCACTCGACCACCTCCCCCGCGGTGCCGCCGTGCTGACGCTGACCGAGATGCCGTGCCGCAAATGGTACAAGAAATGGGGGGAGCATCGCCTGGAACACCTCGCCGGCATGGCGACGGTGCGCCGCGACGCGTTCGTCAACGTGCTGTGGGATATCAAGGGGCTCCACCTCCTCAGCAACCGGATGGACAAGGCGGGATGGTTCCGCAGCGACCCGTCGGAATTCGTGTCGTCGGTCGAGCACTGCCCCTTCTACGGCACGCCGCGATCGGCATTGGCGGGCGCGCCGCTCGGCATGTTCACGCATCTGTGGCTGATCGGGGTGCCGCCCGGGCAGCGGCCGCACGATCCACGGTTCCAGCCGGTATGGGCGCAAGGTGACTCCATACTTTACCGGATCGAGACAGGAGGGGTGCAATGAGCCGTATCGCGGTCGCGGAAACGGCCATTCTCGCCGACCTGACTCACGATCAACGACGCAAGATACCCGCGCTGACCGGTATCCGTGGATATGCTGCGTTGTGGGTTGTCGCATTTCACTGCGCCGGCATGGGCTGGCATCATTTCACCGGAACATGGGCTCAAACCGAACAGGTGCCCTTCATCATCAGTGGCTATCTCGGCGTCGAGCTTTTCTTTGTCCTGTCCGGCTTCATTCTTACGAAGATTTACGGCACCGCCGTTTCCAACATTGTCGGATTGCGGGACTTCGCCGTCGGCAGAGTGTTCCGTATCCTGCCGGTTTATTGGCTCAGCCTGGTCATGCTCGCGCTGATTGCGCCGTTGATGCACGGTAATTGGCTTGGGGGCTACATCCACAATCTACCCAACCTGGCGCGATGTTTTCTGCTGATCCAAAGCTGGGTCGGCCGCTCGACCGTGTGGAATCCGCCAGGATGGTCGCTGAGTGCCGAGTGGCTGGCCTATTTCATCTTCCCCCTGCTATCGATCGTTTCCGTTAAACTCCGTCGTGCGCCCATGATCATCGGTCTTGCGCTCGCCGCCTTGCTCGCGCTTCGATTGATCTATTACCGATCAGGTTACACGTCGCTCAACAATGTGGAGGGGACGTTCGCCCTGGCGCGGTGCCTGTGCGAGTTCACCATCGGGGTCGCGCTGGCGCGTCTTCACCAGATTGGCTGGACCGGCGCTCGGCTGGGCGATGGCTTGCTGGTGGCAGGACTGCTCCTGCTACTGCCCCCGATGGTGGCCGAGCGGTTCGACTTCCTGGCGATCGTCGCGTTTAGTTTCATGGTGCTGAGCGCGGGGTCGCATTCCCGCTACGCCCATGCGCTGTTCGGCAACCGCGTCGCGCATTTCCTGGGCGAGATATCCTTCTCGATCTACGTGCTGCACTGGTTGATCTTGGAACTGACGATGCGTTTCGTGCCCGGCACGACACCCCTCGTGATCGCGCTGGTGGCGGTGCCGTTCGTCGTCGTGCCGCTCGCCTGGGCGACATGGCGGTGGGTGGAGGTGCCGGGACAGGCGGCCGGGCGGGTCGTGATCGCGCGATTGCGCGCGCGCGACGCCGCCCGGCGCGCGCCCCCTACTTCTTCCGCCAGGTGAAGATGGACGACATGG